>OHAU01000290.1_pt1 | contig 74269 bp, 61 predicted proteins | sample 1577181 | NCBI WGS metagenome assembly OHAU01 (sample SAMEA3541472, study PRJEB24748) | human gut metagenome | biome: human gut; feature: human-associated habitat; material: faeces | place: China | collected 2012
CTTTCAAAAATACCAGGGATACGCCTTGGTTATATAGTTTCTGGTACATTTCGTACCCTTCCTGTGCAGTACGGCTCATACGAGATACTGAATCAAAGACCAGCGTATCATCAGTAGAAACTATTTTGAGCAGCTTTTCAAATTCTTTTCGTCCCTGTATTATCTTTCCTGTGTATGTTTCTTTTACAATAACTGCGTCTGGATATGCCAGCTTAATATTTCTGATCTGCCGCTCCATTGACTGCTTGGATGTAGAAATCCTGCAATACCCATAGACTTTCATTTTATTATTTCCTTTCTGCTATAAACAAAATTGGAGCAGAACCATTATAGATTCTGCTCCACATACACTTCTGATTATATTTGATTCCTACCAGTATTTCTCCACGTAATCTCTTGCCTCGTCCTCTGACAGTGAAAATTCTTTCGCAACGTTCTTGATTGTGTCTGATTTGCTGATCTTAAACGTTTTGCAAGTACGAATATTGGCATGGATTCCCTCCAGTTGTCCTTTCAGAATTCCTTCCTGGAGACCTTCGATTCTTCCTTCCTGTCTGCCGCGCTGAACGCCCTCGTTTACCAATTCCTCTAATGCACCACACATATAAATCTGCCCTCCTTTTTTCTCTGATTGCAAAGCATGGTTAATCAGTCTCTGGGATTCTGTGATTGCTCCGATCACGACTCCGAGTTCTGCAGGGATTGCCTTTTCTTTATACACAGTATTGATCTTCTGAAAATCCTTTTCATAAATGGAACGGCTTACATCAAATACGGTATCCACATCTGCATTATGAAACCGCAGTGATCCGCTTTTCCTTAACTGAAGCAAGTTCATTTTATAGTCGGATACCAAAGGTTTCAGTCTTTCCGGGATTTCCAGCATATCTGCCAGACAGAACGGTCCGTCCCATTCTTTTTCCCCATAATATACGCACAGGCTTATCACTGGATGGAGCCTGTCTGTCCTCTTTAAGTTGGAAAGGAATTCGTCAGAAGACTCACACCCTTTCTCAGCCTTGTTCCTGGCTGCGATTTCGTTGTATTCCTTCAGATACGAAAGGGAATCCCCGATCATATGCCGTAAAGGCATTGCATAGTGGATTTTACTCTGGTTCTCCAGCCCCCAGATTACAAAATCCACGCCATAGGCTGTTTTCTTCACCACGTCCAGGACTTTCTGAACCGTCTCTGCATGGTTGTTAAATTTCACCATGGAGGAAACATCTGTATCTACTTCCATGAGATCAGCAGGGTTCAGTACCTGTTCTCCATCAAATAACGCTGCATTAAATAAATCTGCGAAATGATCATTATCCCGCCAAAATGTCTTTAGTATGGTATCCGGTTTTATGTTGTTTTTCTCAGCCGTTTTCGACACCTCCTATATCCGTTTCTTCTATATTTAATATATCATAATCCATACGGTATTTCCATGAAAAGAAATTACCTAAATCTGAAAATTTTATAAACCTCAGTGCTACATCTGTATCAAAACTGACGTTATCAAAAAAAGTATCAAAAGTAACCCATTCCACTAGCTTTGCCACGGTATATACCGTTCCAGATCTAACGACAGTTAGATTTGATACCGTTTCGTTCTGACAGTACCTGCTGGTGATCCCGGTCATCCCAAAATCACCAGCCAGAAACTAATTCACAACACTATGCCGCCATCATCTCAATCTGGTCTGATTTCAGATCATAATGATAAATATGTCTGGTAAGCACATCCTCTTCCGGAGTTGCTTCTTCTATAGTAGCCTCCAGAATTGTTTTCAGTTCTTCAGGCTCCACACTTTCCGCATCATGGAGCATTACCTCATGAACGCTTGTAAATGCCAGATACAAGCCTTCTGCCCCAACGATCAAAAAACTGCCGAAGTATATCTATATTTACTCAAACAAGCAAAAATACCTCACCGTTTCAATATTGAAAAACGATACAATCAGAAACAGAAAAGAAATACTCCAGAAGCCTTCGCCATTACAATCAGTTGTAAAAGCTATGAGCTTTCAATATATTTGAAATATCCTCAGTTACAGATTAAACATTCTCAAGGTTACTTGGACGATCAACAAGAACTCAACAATGCCCTTGGACAGCTCCGAATAGAATTACGTGAACGACGTCCAAAACTGTTAAGCGATAAAAAGAAATGTCATTGTACAGAGTCAGAACTATTAGACGGCTCAAATATACGTCCTCGTGAAACGATATGCAAACTTCTGAAGCGAATATACGGTACTGGTGATTTTCTACTGTATAACGATGCCCATGAACAAATTGCGAACAGCCGTTACTCAAAGAGAGTAAAACGTAAAATGTTAAATGTATTATGTGCAATCAAAAAAAGACATGGACTTGATTCACAAAAAAATAACCTTGATCCAGATATGCTTTCCGCTGTCATGCCTTATTTTAATGAACTTGACATTTCTCCAATAACTCTCTCAGAGAAAAAAGCAAAATATTGCAGTGAAGAAGTATTCCCAAATCCGTTAAAATATGTCCAGGGTGAAACAATAGATCTGTTGATGGACACAGATGTCCTGCAAGTAGATCAGCTGGACAATAATTAACGCATAGTATTTGAAATTTCAAAAATTACAACTTATTGTTAGATTATATATTGCAACGTCTCCATTTTTATTGCAAGTATTGGTTCTTAATCTCACATATAATACAGGAATTCAATATATTTTCATAGAGTTCATTGATTTTTCTCACAATTACTGTTATTATTCTCACATGGAGGTAATAATATGAACGGTGAAAGACTAAAAAAGGCAAGAAAAGCTTGTGGATATACTCAAGTTTCTCTTGCAAAGGCCCTAAATGTTTCAAAGGGTTCTGTAGCAATGTGGGAAACAGGAAAACGGAATCCGGAATTTGAAACTCTGGAAGCATTGCTTTCTTTGTTAAATGTATCTTATGACTATTTGACTGGTAAATCAAAAGAAACTGCTCATAATACCTTAATAACTGACGAAAAGAAAAAGCTTTCGGCATGGACGGTTGAAGATGAACTGTATGATACCTTCCGCAAATTCCTGGCACTGGATCCTTATGGCATAAACGCAGCAACACAGGTAATCATGAGTGAATATCAACGGTGTTCTGCTCAAAAAACATTGGTGCAAAATAGTGCCTATACCCTCTCGATTGACCTTAATAAAAGCACCTCCAATGCCGAATAAATAATAAAGGAGCATTCTACCATGCCAACATTAGACTGGATTGGCAAGAGCAAAGTAGTAAATCATCATTTGGATGTACCTTACTGTGTTCTTGACCGCAAATATAGTTTTGACGAAAACGGACAACATGAAGAAGATAATGGCAGTGAAAATATGATTATCCATGGAGATAATCTGCTTGCGCTAAAAAGTCTTCTGCCTCAATATGAGGGACTCATAAAATGTATCTATATTGATCCACCTTACAATACTGGAGAAGAAGGATGGGTTTATAATGATAATGTGAATGATCCACAAATAAAAAAATGGCTCGGTGAAACGGTTGGCAAACAAGGTGAAGATCTGAGTCGTCATGCTAAGCGGCTATGCATGATGTATCCGCGACTAAGATTATTACAAAAATTACTAGCTGAAAATGGAGTTATCTTTATAAACTCCCATGCCCGGCACACTTGGCACCACCATAAATGAAACTGTGTGAGCTGGAAGGTATTGAGTTTGTCTATGTCGTTTTGTATACTTATGGTACGGCATAGATCGTGTTTATTTTGGGCATGCAGCCCGTTTTCTAAACTGATTTCAGGTACTCTCATTTGCACCACCACCTGTCCAGTCCATCTTTTTGGCAAAAGGACGTATAGTAAAATGATAAAAGATAGAGTACCGTGCCGTAAATTTCCCCTGGAGGTGCCTGTATGGATATAATTTACGACAAATGTTGTGGTATTGATGTGCACAAAAAGCTTATCGTCGCCTGCTTTCGATGCGGCAAAAAGCAGGATGTACGTAACTTTGGTGCAACAACCAGAGAACTTCTTGAATTAGCTGACTGGCTCAAAGAAGGCGGCTGTGAAATGGTCGCCATGGAGAGTACTGCTTCTTACTGGAAGCCACTGTATAACATTCTTGAATCATCCGTTCTGAACGCTATGGTGGTCAATGCCCGCCACATGAAAGCAGTCCCTGGACGGAAAACAGATGTAAAGGATGCTGAATGGATCGCAGATCTTCTTCAGCATGGATTGCTTCAGCCGAGTTACATTCCAGACAAGGATCAAAGAGAACTAAGGGAATTAGTCTCTTACCGAAAAAGTCTCGTCGGAGAGCGTACCAGAGAGTTAAACCGCCTGCAGAAAATGTTGGAAGGAGCAAACATCAAGCTGTCCGGAACCGTATCAGACAGCAATGGTAAAAGTGCCCGCAGTATTCTGGAATATCTCCTTACCGGTGAATTCATTGATGCGGCAAAGTATGACGAGATGTACGAAAAAAAGATCATTGCCCATAATCTCAAAGCTAACAAGGAACAGATCATTGATGATCTCAATGGTGTAATGTCGCCTCTTCAACGCAGGATGATGAAAGAACTTCTTGCCCATTTGGATGAACTGAATAAGCATATTAAAAACCTGAATGACGAAATTGATAACTTTATGAAACCGGAAAAAAAACAGGCTTCACAGGCAATCCAGGATATAACCGGTATCGGTAACACCAGTGCCCAGGCCATTATTTCTGTCATTGGGACAGATATGACTCGATTTCCTACAGACAGACACATATCATCCTGGGCAGGCTTATGCCCTGGCAATAACGAAAGTGCTGGAAAAAGGAAATCAGGCAAAACCAGAAAGGGAAATTCCCTTTTACGGACAACACTGATTACCTGCGCACATTCCGCTGTAAGAAATAAGAAGTCTTATTTTTACGCACAATTTATGAGAATCAGTGCACACCGTAATCCAAAGCGTGCTTACGTTGCAGTAGCTCATTCAATGTTAATTGCAATTTATCATATCCTAAACGAAGGCGTTGTTTTCAAGGATCTTGGAGCCGATTATTATAATCAGTTCAATAAAGAGCACAAAATTGATGCGTATCTTAATAGGGGTAGTTTGCGCTTTTTGGCTACCCGAAAGTTATTGTTTCATAGTAAAGTATGTAATATTCTAAATATAACTGCCTCCCACAGTTCTAACCGTCATCCTCAGTATTAATATTTATGTTAATTTCCCAAAAACCCAATAATTCATTGCAATTTTTGAAGAATAGATTTTCCAATTGTTCCTTCAGGCATTTTTACATCAAAATTATCTGCAATCGTTGCTCCTATCACAGCAAAGGTTTGCTCTTCACTTAATCTCCCATATTCTTTCATTGATGGAGAATATGCAAGAAATGGAACTTTTTCTCTTGTGTGATCAGTTCCTCTATGTGTAGGATCATTTCCATGATCTGCTGTAATAATCAACAAATCATCATTTTGCATAAGAGCTAATAACTCTCCAAGTTTCATATCAAACGCCTCTAATTCCCTAGCATATCCATTTACGTCACGCCGGTGTCCCCATAGAGCATCAAAATCTACTAAATTGACAAAGCAAAGTCCGCAAAATTCTAACTTTGCAATTTCTATCGTCTGTTCCATACCATGGACAGAGCTTTTTGATTTATTTGATACGGTAATACCTTCTCCATCAAAAATATCAAAGATTTTGCCTACGGAAATTACATCATATCCAGCATCCTTCATTTCATTCAGTACTGTCTTTCCAAATGGTTTTAGTGCATAATCATGCCTATTACTCGTACGTCTAAATTCACCTTTTTTCTTTCCAACATAAGGCCTTGCAATAACGCGACCAACCTTCCATTCGTCTCTTAGGGTAATTTCTCTTGCAATTTCACAACATCGATAAAGTTCATCAAGACCAAATGTGTCCTCATTCCCACATATTTGTAATACTGAATCTGCCGATGTATAGACTATCATATGCCCTGTTGCTATTTCTTCTTCTGCTAACTCATCAAGAATTTCAGTACCACTGGCACTTTTATTACCGATAATGTTTCTTCCCGTTCGCTTCGACAATTCATCTAAAAGTTCTTTTGGAAAACCTGTTTCTGTAAAGGTTTTAAAAGGCTTGGTAATATGAAGTCCCATCATTTCCCAATGCCCAGTCATTGTGTCTTTTCCAATACTTGTTTCATTCAATTTTGTATAATATCCAATAGGATTCTGAACCGGTTTCACACCTTTTATTTCATGCAGATTTGCAATTCCTAGCTTTTGGAGATTTGGAATATTCAGTTTATCTACATTCTGCGAAATGTGACCAAGTGTATCTGCACCTGCATCCCCATAATCTGCAGCATCTGAAAGTGCTCCAACTCCTAACGAATCTATGACAATTGTAAAAACGCGTTTATACTTTTTCATAATATTCTTTATTCCTCCTATTCCTCAATAAAAATACAGCGATGCTCCGGACATCTGCCACCACACCACTGTATTTAATCTCTAATATTTTATTTAAGCAGTTTATATTTAAGCTAAATTACCTGGCCCAAATCCCATAGGAAATAAATCCTTTAATTTAAATATTTCATACTGCTCGGTACTAGTGGCAAGGATAATCTCAAATTCTTCTGGATTACAAAATTCCATCATTACCTGTCGGCATACACCACAAGGTGCCGCATACTCAGTAAGAATACCTCCTTTGCCACCTACAACACAAATCGCTTCGAATTCTTTTACCTCTTCACTGACTGCTTTAAAAAATGCTGTACGCTCTGCACAATTACATGGGGTATACGCAGCATTTTCAATATTACAGCCAGTATATATTGTTCCATTCTTTGCAAAAAGTGCTGCTCCTACCCTATAATTTGAATACGGAACGTATGCCTTTGGGAGCTGCTGAATTGCAATTTCGATTAGCTTTTTTATATCATTTTCCTTCAACATAATCTCCTTACTTCTCCCTTTACTCATAATTCAAAAATAATCTCTTGTATTTAATCTATATATTTCCACGAATCATTTTTCGAAGTGCTTCTACTGCAACACGAACTGCCATATCTGTATCATGAACTACAGGATTACTAAGCCCTTCTTTTTCTCGCTCCTGATTTGCTATAACTAAAAAAATCGAACCAACTTTTACATGCAACGCACTACCTACTACAAATAATGCTGCAGACTCCATTTCGGAAGCAAGGCAACCAAGCCTTTTCCATGCTTCCCATTTATTTAACAATTCATACCCTACCGGCATGCGTTCCGGTGAATGCTGCCCATAAAATGAATCCTTACATTGTACAACACCCACATGACTGTCCACATTCAATTCATCTGCCGCTCTCATCAAAGCATTCACAACTTCAATGTTTGCAACTGCCGGAAATTCAATAGGTGCGTATTCTTTACTGGTTCCTTCCATGCGAACTGCACCGCTTGCAATGACTACATCACCACTCTTAACATTTAACTGCATACCACCACATGTTCCAATACGAATAAAAGTATCTGCACCGGCCTGCACTAATTCTTCCAACGCAATTGATGCAGAAGGCCCACCAATTCCGGTAGATGTAACACTAACCTTAACGCCATCCAAATATCCCGTATACGTTACATACTCTCTATTATCTGCAACTAACTTTGCATCATCAAAGTACTTTGCAATTTTAGCACAACGTTTGGGATCTCCTGGAAGAATTACATAATGACCGACATCTTCTTTTCCTACCTGAATATGGTACTGTTTATTCTTATCTTCTGAATAATTCATTCTGCATACTCCTGCCTTTCTTTATATTTCTTCTATAAATCGAACTCCTTCTACAGATCGAAGTTCATTTAGTATATCCCTATGCTTTTGATGTTTGTTTAACCGAAATTCAATCATTAAACAAATGTCCTCGCTATACCACTTATTCTCCACAGACCGTGAAAAATGTTTTATATGTATACCTTTACTTTTAAAATACTCTAAAAGTTGAATAGTAAATTCTTCATTTTCTCCTTCAGCATATACTTTCATACATTTGGAGCATTCTAAAACAAAACTCTCCGTTATACGAAAAAGTAAAGAGGAACCAAACACAATAATAATTCCGATTATACTTCCGAAGAAAAATCCAGCTCCTATCGTAATTCCCAAAGCTGCTGTCACCCATAAAGCTGCCGCTGTAGTCAATCCTCTAATCTGACTATTTCCTGTCACAATAATTGTTCCAGCGCCAAGGAATCCAATCCCACTTATTACCTGTGCTGCAAGTCTGGCAATATCTCCCGATCCATTTGAAAGATAATTTATGATATATTCATTTGTGATCATAACCATAGTTGCCCCAACGCAAACCAAAGAAAAAGTTTTCATACCTGCCGGGCGGCCTTTCAATTCTCTCTCCATACCAACAAGACCACCAGCAATTGCAGCAAATATCAACCTTAATACAACTGTCTGTTCAAAATCCGACAGTTTCAATATCCATACGAGTTCTTCTATAAATTTCATTTTTTCTCCGTATAAGATGCTTGTTATGCGCTTTCTCCTAATTTGATTTTTCCCGGGAGAAAAATCTTCATACTATCTGTTCTTTGGTTATGAATCTGTTCCAAAAGCAATTTTATTGCTGTTTCCCATACAATATCTGGGTACATCTGTACTCTAGTAAAATTCTCCCATTTAGATTCCAGTGTTTTAATATCTTCATAGATAACGATTGCCAGGTCTTTTGGAATTCTTAATTTCGCTTCCTGAAATACCTCAATAGCACCTTCTGCAATCTCATCACTTCCCAAAATCATTGCTTCTGGTAAATGACCTGATTCTATCGCTTCTTTTGCAAGAGTACAACCACTTTCTTTACTTAATTCTCCCACATAAATATTTTTTTCATCCAGACATCCATATTGCGCAAAAGTATCCCTTACACACGCTAAACGCCTGTATCCAATACGCACTTCTCCTTTTTCGTATAAACCGCCAATATAGCCCACGCTGCGATATTGGCGCTTATTTATAAGATATTCCAAGGACTCTCTGATGCCTCTGTCAAAATCCATTATAATTGAATCATACTCATAATCTTTGTCATTTGAATTTATAAAAATTACAGCTACGCTTTGAATTCGTAAATATTCCATTTCCTCTTCTGTAAACATTCCGAAGGCAATAATACCATCATAGCGCCTGATAACTCCTTTTTCCATCCGGGCAAATTCGATTTTCACCTTTGGAGACAAAGAATCTGCAATACAATTCAAAGAAGTAAGATGCACATTTAACCGATCCGGTCTAACGATATTCCAATCAGCAATTCCAATTAGCATTTTTTCTTTTTCCTGAAGATGCCTCATTCTTGGGGAAACATATTTTAATTCGTGCGCAATTCTGAATATCTTCATTTTAATATCCTGACTCACAACCATAGTTTCATCCTGACTCAGCACTCTAGAAACAGTTGTTGGGGATACTTCTGCCAATTTAGCAATATCTTTAATTGTCGCCATATTATACACTCTCTTTTCTAAAATTTCATTTTATATTATTTTAGTAAATATTTACCAGCTATTTTTTTATTTTAACACATGAAACCAAAAAGAGAAATAGCAGCGCTTACTTATTTACGAAACTGTCAAATAATCCATAACAGAAATATTCAATTTTCGTGCAAAAGCTTCTGCTTCCTTAACAGACTCTCCGCACAAATCTTCGGGTCTATGCGCATCAGAATTTATTAAATATTCAAGATTATACTCTTTTGAAATTCGAAATGCATTTTCACTGGGATATGCTCTTCTATCCCCAAGTGCATTTGCATTAATTTCAACAGGAATCGCATATTCCTCACATTTACTAAAAACTTTCCGCATAATCCGCTCACATTCCATGTCCCATTTTTTCGGATATCCTTGTAATGCCAAGTCTGGATGTGCAACAAAGTGAAACAATCCAGTTTCGATTCCTCTGCAGATTTCGTCAGCATAAACATCCATTTCGTAAACACCTTTATCTGCAAAATTATCTATTTCCCTTTTTTTTCCACTTCGATGCTGCCCCAGAATCAACAGTTTATAACCAAATTTTTCCTTAAACATCTGATACGCATCCAACACTTCCGGATAATACTCACATTCAAAGCCTTTGATTACCCGAATTTTTCCTTCATACCTTTTTACTGCTTCGTTCAGCGCCTGATCATAGGCAGGGAATTCCTCCCACTGTATTCGCCTTGGATCAAGGTTATCTTTGTGTGGAACATGTTCTGTAATTGCGATTTCGGTTAATCCTTTTCGGATAGCTTCTTCTATGTAATCTTCAATTTCCCCGGTTCCGTGCTTACACCATCTGGTATGTGTATGATAATTAGCCTTCATTCTCTGCCTCCAGTAATTTTAGTATCAGTTCCGGATGATCACTTTCAATCAAATCTACGCCCAGTTTCTGTGCAATGGCAAGTCTCTCCTTTGAATTGATTACAGAACCATCTACCAGATACCCTGCTTCATGCAGTTCATTTACGAGATTTGGTGACAATTGTTCTACATAATTTAAATAAATAACTGCTTCCATTTCTTTCATAAGTTTTACAGGATCAGCCGGTATAAACGGAACAATTAAGCCTATATTAACAGCTGAATCCATTTTTTTAATCATGGATAACAGGCCATAATCCGCTCCAAAAACAAAACAGTTTGAATAAAATTCATAGTGATAAATTGTTTTTGCAATTATTCCTGCCAGAATCTCTCTGTCTTCCCACATGGTATATGGCTGCATTTTTATTTCCAGAGCAAGTCCCATTTTATTTTCTTTGCACCAGACAACAGCTTCTTCCAATGTGCAGATTTCAAATGACTGGCTGAGCTGCTGTAACGTATAATCCCGTACCATGCCCTCAAGGGACGTTTTCAGGGATAAATCAAAATCGTGATAAATTACAGCCTGTTTATCTTTCGTCAACTGAACATCAATTTCGATATATGAAACACCCATATCTTTTATCTGTTCAAAATTAGTAATGGTATTTTCACGTACCTCTGACTCGTGTCCTCTGTGACCTCCGAGCACCGTTTTTGTTCTGTTCAGCCCTTTGTTCTGTTCCATTCTTCTAATGTCCTCTCTTATACAGCATAGGTGAGATTCAAACCACTTTCTTTATCAAAAACATTGTACGCAGAATTCAGACCAATATAGATTGTCCCTTCCTGCTGCTTAAACAGCTGCTGCATTGCTGCAGATTCTGCATCAATTTTTTCCGGTAAGGTAATTCTTACAAAAGATTCTCCCACATATCCGGAAATCATAATCTCTTTTCCAAGATTTTCTGCCATATGTACTTCTACCGGAATATAAGATTCTTTTGCTTCAAAAGCAACATCTACCTGATGGGAACGTACCCCCAATACTACTTTTTTATTCACAGACTCTTTCAGGAACTTACTCATATCTTCCCTGATCAGTACATGAAAATGGGAGCTGCCTAAGTATAATTTTCCGTTCTTTTCCTCCACTACAGCGTCAATGAAGTTCATAGGCGGATTTCCCATAAAATGTGCCACAAACAGATTTCTGGGATGATTATATAAAACCTGTGGTTCATCGAACTGCTGGATTTTACCTTTATCCAGAATAGCAATCTTATCTGCCATTGACATTGCTTCTTCCTGATCATGGGTAACCAGAATGGCTGTAACTTTTGTTTTTCTCTGAATCCGGCGGATTTCATCTCTGATCTCAATTTTCAATCTGGCATCCAGATTGGACATAGGCTCGTCCAGTAATAAAATCTTGGGATTTTTTACTAACGCTCTGGCCATGGATACTCTCTGCTGCTGTCCACCGGATAACTCGGAGGGTTTTCTATCCAGATACTGTTCAATCTGGAGCATTTTTGCAATTTCCCTGGCTTTCTGGTGTCTCTCTTCCTTTTTTATCCCTCTCTGTTTCAGAGAAAAAGCAATATTGTCAATTACTTTCATATGAGGATACAAAGCATAAGACTGGAACACCATACCGATGTTTCTATCCTTCGGAGGCAAATCTGTTACATCCTTATCATCAAAATAAATACGTCCGGAAGTTGGCTCCAACAATCCTGCAATACAATTTAATGTCGTTGATTTACCGCATCCTGAAGGACCTAACAGTGCAATAAATGTAGAGTCTTCAATCTGCAGATTAATATCATCCAATGCCACTGCATTCTTTCCAAATTCTTTTCTAATTTTTTCAACTCGAATCATATTCCTTTTCCTCCTGAGATATTTCCTTTCATCAGCTGTTTCTGAGAAACAAAGAAGAATACAAGTACCGGAAGCATATAGATTAATGCCATGGCACAGAAAATGCCATAATCACCAATCATTTCATCATTCGATGCAACTTTTCGCAGATAGGTTGCCAGCACCGGTGTCTTGGAATTAAAAATCAATACATTAAATAACAAATAATTTGACCATGCTGCCATAAAAGCAAACATGGCAGTGGAAGCAATACCCGGCCTTACTAGATGGATAATTATCTGGAAAAATGATGTAAAACGATTACAGCCATCCACCAGTGCCGAATTTTCTATATCTCTTGGAACCTGTGCAAAAAAGTTTCTGATAATAAAGGAAGAGCCTGGTAAACGGAAGGCAATAGCTACCATAATTACACCAAACAAGGTATTCACACCCTTCAGGTACATCAATACATATACTACTCCGATCAAAAGCAGTACTCCCGGAAACATTCTGAGAATGAGAAGAGAAAATGTAAGTGTTTTCTTTCCAACGAACTCCAATCTTGATAAAGCGTAACCGGCCATACAGCTGAAGACCACTTCACAGAAAGTTACTACAACAGTAAAGAGAATAGTATTTTTCATAGAAGGTCCAATCGGCTCAATGATACTGTTTCCTATGGTAACTGAATCTTTAAAAAAGTTAAAATTCGCTAATGTCCACTCTCCAGTCTGCTGGTCGATAAAAGCATTCATGAAAAACTTTCCATATATGTATAGAACGGGAAGAACACAGATGATCATAATAATAACCGCTATTCTTTCCTGGCGAATTTCGAACTTTGCACGCGTATCATATTTCTTTTTCTTAAGCATTTGGAGTTACCTCCTTTTTTGTTCTTGCTGACATAAGAGTAATAACAAACATCAGTAATGCAACCACTACAATGAGTAATAATGATATTGCAGCACCATATCCATATTCCAGATTACCGAAAGCCTTATGATAAGCAGACAGTGCCCACACTTCTGTCTGGATTCCAGGTCCACCATCTGTAATAAGGAGGATAGGTGTATAGTTTGTAAGTAATCCCAAGGATTCCCATAAAATGATAAAAGAAATATGGGGTTTCAAATTCGGTATAATGATCTGCTTAAAAATTTCCCATTCTCCTGCCCCATCTACCCTCGCAGCACGGAATTGGTTTTCCGGTATACTTTTAATGGCGCTTGAATAAATTGTCATTCCATAAGCTACACTCGTAAGTACCTGCGCAAAAATTACTACCTGAAACGGATATTCTGCAATCCAGTTCACTGGTCCCAGGCCTGTAAACCTGTTAAGTAGTTGATTGACTACTCCATTTTCGGATGCATCTAAAAGCCAGATCCATAAAACAGAATATACGACTGTCGGTGTAATCATCGGAATCATCATAAGCGCTTTGAAAAAATTACCTTTTTTCTCATCACGAATAAAATAAGTTGTCATTGTTGCCAAAAACAGCTGCAGACATATCGTAATTCCTATGGCGATTGCAACATATAAAACCGTGTTTCTGATAATTATGAAAGTATTAGGATCACGGAAAATTTTCCTGAAATTCTTCAGCCCTGCAAACTCCCAGATAAATGCACTGTCTAAATCTGTAAAAGCCATTACAACAGTTAAAATCGCCGGTAAAATATATAAAAGTGAAACCAGCACCAGAAAGGGAGTCAGAAAGCCATATGCCTGAAGATTTCTTTTTATACAGTTTTTCTTTTTTTCAGTCATTTTTGCCTCCTGAATAACAGCGGCATGGAAGTTATCTCATTCTTCCATGCCGCAGAATATGAGAATTAATTTAATTCAAAAACAACTTCATCCTCATCTACATTTAATTCCACCTGAGTCTGAAAATCTTCAAATGCCTTTTCTGGAGTCACCTGACCCAGTTCCAGCAGGACAAGCTGTTTAAACAACTCATCTCTGAATACAGTTTCACCTTCGATAGGCGGAGTAGTTACAACATAATCTGCCATGTATCCAATACTTTCAAGAATTGGATTTGTAGTGATTTCTTCCATCTCGTTTGCAGCTGTTACAGCAGTCAGCGAGAAGATAGTATCACCATGTACAGCAAGATCTTTTACAGCTTCTCCCGCATAAACTTCTTCTAACAGCGCCTTACATACTTCCGGATATTCTGTATTTGCATTCACACTTACAGACTGCGGTGCTGCAACACTAAATGGTGTTTCGTTCTTTTCAGATTTCGGGAAAAGTGCAAATCCAATGCTTTGAGCCAGTTCTTCCGGAGTCATATTTGCTTCTGCTGCCACGTATGTAGAAGCGAACACCGGTCCATAGTACGCAAAAGCATCACCTTCACCGACCATCTTCTGGAGATCAGTCCATACACGCTGTGTGGTATCCTGCGGTGTAATCTTCAGAGTATTTGCTGCATCATAGATAAACTGGAAGAATCCTGTTACAGTCTCCTGATTTACTACCAGCTTTTCTTCTTCGTTGTAATAAGCCGGTCCATACATTCTTAAAACATCAAGGAAGTCATTTCCTTTACCCGGACGATGTACCATTCCCCACTCTACCAGATCTTTTTCCTGTACTTCCTGACAAAGAGCAATAAAATCTTCCCATGTGAAGGAACCTTCTGCGATCTTACCCGGGAAAGCAGCCACTTCGTCTTCACTCCATCCAAGTTCCTTCAGCACATTCTTATTGTAAAAAAGTGCTCTTGTAGGAATATCAAAAGGCATAGAATAGATTTTTCCATCTACAGTAAAAGCATCAAAAGAACCTTCTACAAACTTGCTGGTATCAATATCAGAAAGATCCAGCAACAGTCCACTTCTTACCTGATCCTTAACGTTACCGGAAAAAGTAAAAATATCAGGACCATCTCCACTCTTCGATGCAAACAGGATTTTCTGCATATATTCATCCCAGTCAATTCTCTGATAATCAGCTTCAATCTCAATATGAAGATCCTTACCTTCAGCTTCATATCTTTCATTCAGACGATCTGCCGCTGCCACAATTGCTTCCGGAATAGTAACAAAATCCATGTTGTGTGCCAATTTGATAGTAACTGTTCCTGTTGCTTCCTCTGCCTGTACCGGCGCCGCCATAAGTGAAGCTGCCATAGCACCAGCCAAAAACATCGTTGTTAATTTTCTCATTTGTTTTCCTCCCATTCTTTTTTGACGTTTTTTACTAAATATTTAGTGTTAGTAATTGCATTATAATAACTTTGCCCACCATTGTCAATAGTTTCCAGTAATTTTTTAGTAATTTTTAACTAATTTTTTACTAGCTTTATTCAAATAGTATGTGAACTTCCGAAAATAAATCCCCTAAGTTCAACAGTTTCTCTTTGCAACAGGAACATCCGAAAAGGCAGCTGCAAATCCTGGGGAAATACACACTACTCTTACCTCCATGATTACTGCGGCCACGGCCCAGTCTGAAAAATATACAGCAGAGATAAATGCCACCAAAGATAGCTTCTTCACAGGAGGTGAGCTTGGAGAAATGTTAAATCAAAATACAATGCAAAGTCAATATCTAGAAGAAGTTAAAAATTTAAGAATACCGCAATTTTATATCAAAGGTGAACCAGACTTATTTGGCAGTACATATGAGTTTTTGGAGCCTGAAAACCTATCTGAGGGATTCTCACTGTCCGGACAGGATGCCCAGATTAGTTTTGAACTGGCAACTGGAGAAATGTATCAAGTTGATATTCAAGAACAGGGGGAAGCCGTTCCAAAATACAAACGTATCTCCAAGCCTGATATTACATACATCCGAAAATATCTGGAAAGCCTGCCTCCAGAAAACAGACTACGTCAATATACATCCTTAATTGCTGCACAAATTAATAAAAATAACCGATATGCTACATCTGACATAGAAAACTATGTACGCAGGGTTGTTAATGGTATGACTGAAAATGAATTGGCTACTATGGAAACCGCCATCCCTGTATACGCAAGAAAAATACAGAAAAAAATTGAAACTCTTGAAAATACATACCGTAATAAGCAGTTTAAAAAATGGCTGGACAGCGGAAAAATCGTATGCCGTGATTCATATGCTCTCAAACCTGTAATCACTCCATCTTCCACGATCGACTCAATCCCTTATTCTCTCTATGAAGCTGAAAAGGATGACATGAATGACTTCGAACGAAAAGTAATTGATATCATTGTTGGCACAGATAACATCCGCTGGTGGCACAGAATTATTGAACGAAAGGACTTCTACATAAACGGCTATCTCAATCATTATCCAGATTTTATGGTAATGATGAAATCCGGGAAATTTATTCTGGTTGAAGCCAAAGGTGATTATCTTGATGGAGATGACAGCAAATCTAAGCTGGAACTCGGCAGAAAATGGCAGGAACAGGCGGGACGCATTTATCGCTACTTTATGGTTTTTAACAACAAAGAACTCGATATGGACGGTGCATACACTCTCGATAGATTTGCTGACATCATAAAAGAAATTTAACGCCACTAAATATTGGGGTGGGAGAAAGCTTAATTGATACCATATCATTTTTGACTAAGAGGAAAGCCATAGGTTTGACTTTCCTCTTAATCATTAATCATGATAATGTATTCTTTTCATACCATTTATCAATATTTCTGCAAACTCTGTCAACCTCTCCATCTTCTATTTCTGCATTAATATCATGTAACAGCAGTATTCTGAATAAAAATTTAAGTTTACGAACTGCTAGATCTATTTCAGCCCCTGAAAAATGTTGTGGAGCTTTGCTCTCAAACATATGGGATAACCAGTTTCGATGCGTACGTGCCTTGTTTATAAATATTTCATATAAACTATTATTTTTTTCATCTGTATGCTCTCTTTCATATTTAAAAATACGACTTATATCTGTAGATAAGTTGATAGCATATTCTATTTTTCCCCTTAAATCCGACCATGGTAAATTGCCTAACAATGCTTCCCTGACCTCTCCCACCACCATGCGTACTGTCCGGTACACGGCGGTCAATTAACTTAACAAGTAACACGATTACTGGTGCAGTAATCTAACATTGAGGTTAGCCCCTATGCGGTTACACATCCTATTCTATCTAAGCGTTTTCACTGTCTCCATTTTCTCACGCATACAAAGGATTTGCAGCTCTTGTTTCTTCTCCATAAACTGTTTTCAATAATTCAAATGCCTCCTGAACATTTTCTGGAATATCCACATGGCAAATAAATTTTTTACCATGCGGTCCATAGCCTTCCGCATTGTCTGTAAGACGGGGAATTTCTCCCATAAGCAGATTTATGTATCTGTCAATTTTCCACATTCCGTGTATTTGAATCTGATACTGCAGTTCAGCTTCCTGATAGCAAACTTTCGCTTGATAAGATGCATAATTGATGATAAGTTTTTCTGGTGCATATTTGTGAAGCCCTGCTTCCATGCGGCGTTGCATAGTTGCATCCTGACACAGAATAATACTCTTCCAGATTATATTCTTTTCTTCTAGTAATGCAATCAGATTGGTAATATTATTTCCACAATTAGACGACCGGATTTCCAGGGCATCGGCTTCTAATTGATAAACTTCTTTTAAATAGCAGGAAAACACCTCCGCTTCTGGAAGGTTTTCTGTGACAATCTGAGGATATTCCCTGTGAACCAGTTGCCGCAACGTTTCTGTGGTATGACCAACACCACCTACAATGATATATTTCTTTGCAATCTGGTTTCTCATTGCTTGTGCCAGAATATCTCCTCCACAAAGAATACTTCCACCAAATAATACCATAACATCAACCTGTTCTATTCCATATTTATCCTTCAGACATTTTGTTGATAATTCTGTTATATCTCTTTTTCCGCAAAAAAAGCCTAAGATGTTAATCGCTTCTGCAATCTTTTCATTCATTTTTTATTCCTTATAAAAAAAGAGCACCACCAGGTCGCATGATAAAGCTTACCGGTGATGCCCCTCTATTTTAATCTTTATTTGTTATACTCTGCCAGCAGATCTGTTATTCTTGAATCAACAGTTGCCATCGCATCGTCTAATGAAGTTCCTGTAAGCATGGAGTTGTATGCCTCACCCATGATATCCTGTACTTCTGCATATCCCGGGAATGTGGAATATGGAATAGAGTACTGCATGCAATCTTTGAATCCTGTGTACTCGTCACCGGAGAATGCCTCGTCAGCAAGAGCACTTTCTGTTACAGGAATACGTCCTGTCTGGGAACCAAAGCTTACTGCATTATCAAAGCTTGCTGCAAACTCAAGATAAGCTGCCATTTCTTCTGGATGCTCACAAGTGCTTGTAATTGCATAACCTGAAACCTGAAGATTTGTTACATGACGTCCATCTTCTGTTGTACCTGCTGGAATTGCAACACTGCCAAGTTTTCCTGCAAGTTCAGGATTTCTGTTCAAAATTGCTCCAACGGCATTACTTCCAGAAATAATAAGACCGGTCTGCTCATTTGCAAAATAAGTAACTGCATCCTGGTAAGCTGTCTCAGATGCTCCAGCCGGGACAGTTCCATCTTCCAGATCAAGATTTACAAAAGATTCAAGTGCAGTTTTGAAATTGTCAGAGGTTAAATCAGATTCCCACTCTCCGCTATCATTCTGGTAAACTTCGTTTACACCATAAGCTTTGTCGTAAACAGAGAATCTTGCTTCACCGGAACCATTTCTGGTGCCTACCATTGAGAAACCATAATTTCCGGAAATATCTGTAAATGCTTTTGCAGCTTCACGGAAATCATCCATTGTTTCAATTTTATCAATGCCAGCCTGCTCTAACCAGTCTGTTCTGTAAATCAGTGCAACAGGAATCTGGAACCACGGAATAAACATTAAGTTTCCGTCTACAGTTGCATAATCAAGAACTTCTGGTAAAACATCTGCTTTGTATTCATCAGAAATATACTTGCTGGAATCAGCAACAATTCCCATATCCAGTGCAGTAGACATAAATGCACAGTTCATATAGAATGCATCCGGAAGATCATCAGAAGCTGCCATTGTGGTAATCTGTGCATCCAAATCATTGTTTGCAACAGATATGAACTCAATTTTTACATTTGGATTCTGCTCCATGTAAGCATCTGCAATCGCAGATTCCAATTTTCCTTCGTCCTCAGTTTGAATACTGGACATTATGGTCAGTGTTACCTGCTCATCTGCAGCGCTTACTGCTGCAGGTGCAAGGGTTGTTGCCGCCATAGCTAAACTAAGTGCAAGTGCCATTTTTTTCTTCATGTGTTTTTCCTCCTACATGTTTTATATATTTTTTTGTTACATTTTTAAATACCCATCTCAAAAATTTTAATATTTAAATCATTAACACTTTAACATCTGATAAGTCATTTCCCATTTTATCATATTTACTTCACAGCACCGGCAGTAAGTCCACTAATAAAGCTTTTCTGCATAAATACAAAAGCTATAATAAGCGGTACAGATGCAACCAGCGAAGCTGCCATCATGTCATTCCATGCAATCTTGTAATAACCATTCATTTCCGCAATGGCTACTGCTGCTGTTTTCAGCTTGTCATTTACCAGAAGGATTGCTGCAAACATATATTCATTCCAACAAGTAATAAATGCATAGATTGCAGAAGATACTAATCCTGGTTTTACCAACGGAAGTGCAATCTTCCAGAATGTCTGTAAATGAGAAGCCCCATCAATTGCCGCAGATTCATCAATTTCTGTTGGAATTGTTCTGAAATATCCAACCATCATCCAGGAACAAAATGGAATAGTAAAGGAAACATATACGATACACAATCCCACCAGTGAGTTATTCAACCCATAAACACTTAATATTTTATAAAACGGAACCAGAAGCATAATAGATGGAAACATCTGTGTCATTAAAATAAAGGAAAGAAATGTATTTTTCCCTCTGAAATTAAATCTTGTTGCACCATATCCTGTCAGTGTGGACGCTACCAGCGAAATCAATACTGCAACAAGAGTAACACCTAAACTGTTTCTGAAGTACAATACAAAATCATAATCTTTCCAGATTCGTATAAAAGATGTGGCTGTAATTGCCTCTGGCAAGATTCTTCCATTCATCTGGTAAATTTCTAAGTCATCTTTTAAAGCAGTAATAAACATCCATAAAATAGGAAGTATTACCAGCAGTGCCCCGATAATAAGAACTGCATAAGATACAATATTTCCTCTTCTCTGTTTTTTTGATAGAGAATAATTTCCTTTACTCATCACAATCCATTACCCTCCTCATCACTTTACTAATCAGCCAGCAAATAACAAAGACAATACCAGCTCCTGCTGCTGCAGTTCCATAATTATGGAATGTAAACGCTTCTTTATATATGGAAATACTGACTGTGGAAGTGGAACTTCCTGGGCCACCATCTGTAAGCAATTTAATAATAGTGTAATGTTTGAACCACCACACTGTGTCCAGAATGACCGCTGTTGAAATAACAGGTCTGATCAGCGGTAATGTAATTTTAAAGAAAGTCTGAACCGGCTTTGCTCCATCCAGCTTTGCAGCCTCGTAAATATCTTCTGGAACACTTTGCAAACCAGCCATTACATTAACCATGATCAGTGCATATCCTTTCCATATGCAAACAATGGCAAGAATTACAAATGCACTTCCAGTGCTTAACCACGCCTGATTTTTCTGCAAAATCCCAAGACGGATTAAAATAGTATTAAATACGCCATAATTTGCATTAAAAATCCATTTATACAGAAGCGCCACTACTACATCTGGTAAAAGCCACGGAATAATTAAAATAGTTCGAAGAACTGTAACTCCCGGCTTTTTCTTATTCATAGCAAGTGCCAGAATCGTTCCCACTGCCAGATGTCCAAGTACCACTACAATTGTAAATAAAAATGTTACTTTCAGACTGTTTATCATACTTCCGTCTTTTAACAGAGATATGTAATTAGACAAACCTACAAACTCCCATTTCGTGGTAAGGTTTGTGTCCATAACGCTTAAATAAAATGCATAGGCAATGGGATACACAACCAGCAATGCCAACAAAATAAATACTGGTGATATAAAAAGATAAGGTGAAACATCAAACCTGTTTCTCTTATTTGTACCCAACGATTTTCTCCTCCTTACCACTGCGCAAAGGAATTGTCATCTTTGAAAAATGCTGTCGGGGTTCCCCATCTTCCATCATAGGAGTTTTCTTTTATACCATCTTCATCAACTTCCACTCCTAATCCAGGTCCCTGTGAAATCTCAATATAACCATCCACAATTTCAAAAGGTTTCTTAAGATAAACTGCTCCGAGATCCCAGCCCTCTTCCATAGTTGGATGTTCCTGTGCAGTAAAGTTTGGTATAACAGTATCAATCTGTAAGCACGCTGCCAATGCCAGCGGTCCTAATGGATTATGAGGTGCAAGAGAGCAATAATAATTTTCTCCCATTGCTGCAATTTTCATCACCTGCGAAATACCGCCTGCGTGACACACATCCGGCTGCAATACTGTTGCTGCCTGTTTTTCCAATACTTCCCGGTATTCAAAAGTTGTAAATTTACGTTCACCGGTTGCAATTGGAATTGTAGTCATTCTTGCAATTTTTGCCATAACATCTACATTTTCTGGAAGCACCGGTTCTTCAATAAACATTAAACCATATGGCTCTAATTCCCTACAGAGCCATGGTGCCATAGCCGGAGAAACTCTTCCATGAAAATCTACTGCAAGATCAATATCATCACCAATTGCTTCTCTAATTTTCGCAATTCTTTCTACAAAACGTGTTACCATGGCAGGTGTTTCAATGTGGCGGTATGGGCAAAGGAAAGGAGTTTTTAAAGATTTGAAGCCTTTTTTTACCTTTATCTTCGCATTTTCTACCAGAAGATCCCTGCACTCCTGCTCATCTCTTTCTGTGTAGTCAATATTGCCACAAATATGTGCATACATACGAATCCTGTCTCTGGATTTTCCACCGAGTAACTGCCATACCGGAACATTCAACCATTTTCCTTTAATATCCCAGAGAGCTTGTTCAATACCACTGATAGCACTGTAAACAGCTCCTCCTGCGCGATAAAAGCCGCTTGCATACATAATTTTGTACAGATATTCAATATTTCTTGGATCCTGTCCAATAATGGTATCCTTCAATGAATCAACAGCGGCTGCAGTTACAAGGTTATATCCTTCCAGATCACATTCTCCCCAACCTGTAATGCCTTCATCAGTAGTTACTTTTACAAAAATCCATCTTGGCTTTACATGAAAAGTTTCAACACCTGTAATTTTCATTTTTCTATCTCCTCATTTTATCTTTGAACAAATCCTTTGTTTCCATTCTGAATCAGAAGGTTTACATCTTCTATCGTACTTAAATTGTAATCATATTCAATGGTATGCTTCAGACAAGATGCTGCAGTGGCAAATTCAATAGTTTTCTGTGGATCATACCCGCTAGCCAAAGAATAGATCAGCGCACCTGCAAAAGAATCACCACCGCCCAGCCTATCAACAATTTCAAACTTATAATCAGCAGAATAATAAGCTTCTCCATTTGTATAAAGCATACCGCTCCAACCATTTACACTGGCGGAAATGCTTGTCCGCAAAGTAGCTGCAACTATTTTGCAACCAAATCTATCTACCACCTGTTCAGCTACGCTTCTGCAGTTTTCTTTTCGATGTTCCTCTGTGCCTTCATCTTCATATTTTCCATGAATACCTAATACGTCTTTTGCTTGTCCTTCATTGATTAGGCACACATCAACGTATTTTAGTAATTCTGTCATTACTTTTCCTGCAGCTTCTTTCGTCCACAACTTTTCTCTGTAATTGATATCACAGCAAACTGTTATGTTTTTCTTTTTACATACCTTCAAAGCATCTTTACAGATTTCTACGCATTCACCTCCAAGTGCGGGGGTAATTCCTGTGAAATGAAACCAGCTGGCTCCTTCCAGTATTTTTTCCCAATCAAAATCAGATCTTTTTGCCAGGGCAATAGAAGAATTCTGACGGTCATATAAAACCTTTACCGGTCTTTGGGAAACACCTTTTTCTACAAAATAAGTTCCAAGCCTTGGACCACCGTAAACGATTTTATTTACTTCTACACCATATTTCCGTAATTCCATTGCGGCTCTTTTTCCTAATACATTATTCGGAAGCTTAGTTACAAAATCCACATCCATTCCAAAGTTTGCAATGGATACAGCTGCATTTGCTTCCCCGCCTGCAAATGAAATATTCAAGGACGGAGCCTGCAGCAATTCTATATATCCATCCGGATTCAGCCGCATCATAATCTCTCCAAATGTCACAACTCTACTCATGCGTTCCTCCATGCAATTTTTCGATAGTCAATCTCGCTGCTTCTGTTATTTTTTCAAACTCACCGGATTCAACCCATTTTTTGTTTGCAATTTCTCCTCCAATTCCAGCTCCTGCTGCTCCTGCTTTCATATATGCATCAATATTTTTGTAACTGATGCCACCTACCACCATAAGTGGAATGTAATTCAAAGGACCTTTGAGAGCTTTCAAATATTCAGGTCCTAACGACACGGCTGGAAACACTTTTACATAATCGGCACCGTTCTTCGCTGCTTCCGCAATCTCTGTTGCAGAAAAAGCTCCGGGAATAGATACCATTCCCAATTTTACAGTTTCCTGAATGACTTGAGGATTCATATCCGGAGAAATAATATAATTTGCCCCAGCTGTTTTCGCCATTTTAAGCTGTTCGAGGGTCATTACAGTTCCGGCTCCGCACAAAAATTTGCCTCCATAACGAGCTACTGTTTCTGCAATATTACAACAGGTTTCTTCCCATTTTTCCGGAGACTTCTGATCAAAAGTGAATTCTACCAAACGGATTCCACCTTTCCAGAGAGCTTCAATCAGCTTCTCTCTGTCTATTCCATAAATTCCTCTTACGATAACAATAATTTTATTTTCTTTTATCTGTTGGATAATCTGGTCTCTCAATCTTTTCTCCTCCTTCCTGCAAAATAAGGTTTCATATCTACCAGATTTCTTATATTTAGTATTTTGCACCTCTGAGTATAAGAGTTCGTCCAAAGTTATTCTTTCATCTAATTAATTTATATCATCGTTTCATTCTTTGAAACACCGTTTTATTCTTTGAACTTCTTGTCTATAATATACTATTACATATTTTATTTGTCAACAGTTAATTACTTTTTTGTGAATTATCTATTGTTCATTCGCTTTTATTTTGTGTATTATTTACAATTCTCTTTATACTCAGAAATAAATATTCTATTATTTTTGTTTTACTTATTGAAACTAACCGAAATATCCGCTAATATAATTAATAAAGAAGATAGTTTAGGAGAATAATCATGGAACAAACAAACGTTCGTCTTGTAGATCGTGTATTAGACGTGATGGAAACTCTGGCCAGATTTCCAAACGGAGTTACCATTGCCACACTCACTGCCGAAACCGGTATTCATAAATCAACCATATATCGTCTACTTACTACTTTGATTAATCGCGGATATGTTATTAAAGACCAAGAAGACAGTACATATCGTATGACTTTGCGAACCTACCGAATTGGAAGCAGTGCTGTTCCCAGTTTTGATTTGTTAGATCTGTCAAAAAATACATTGCGAGAACTTTGCCGCGTAAGTCGCGAAGCTGTTCACCTTGCAATTCCAGATGGAGCTACCATAGTATATCTTTTTAAAGAAGTATCATCTGAAAATGTCCTCAGAATTTCTTCCCGGACAGGTTCTTATAATTATATGTATTATACAGGACTCGGAAAAGCCCTAATGGCATGCATGTCTTCCGAAGAAGTAGAAGCTATTTGGAAAAATTCAGAAATACAAAAATTCACTCCAAACACTATTACAGATTTCCACATACTACTAAAAGAGCTGGAAGAAACTCGTAAGCGTGGATATGCCGTTGATAATGAAGAGCACGAAATGGGAATTGGCTGTATTGCTGATGTAATTCGAGATGCAGATAATAGAGCTGTAGCAGCTATTAGTATTTCCACGTTAACTGTGCGAATGGATGAAAATTTTCTTATCAGAACAATCCCTCTTTTGCATAAAACTGCACAGACGATTTCTGCTATGTTGGGATATGTTCCATCGGAAGAGCACCCACAACTGATTTATCAATGAATTCACGTTTCTTCCCAAAAGTAAATAAAATACATTAGCTAACAAAAAAATCACTATACTCCTTACACTTGATGAGTATAGTGATTTTTTTATAGTGTGTTTTTTATTTATAGAATTTTCAAAAGTTTCAATTATTATTTTCCAAGAGCTTTTCCCAAAACTGCATATAATTCTTCCACTTCTTCCTGTGATAGGGTAATTCCCTTACTCATCTTTTCATGTTCCGGAGCCCAATCCCTGATATCGTATTTTGGAGTTGCTCCATTCCAGGAAATCCTATTAATTTCTTTTCTCCACCCTTTAGCATTCTCAGAAAGAACTCCGATTTCTTCTACAATATCATATTTAATGTCTGCCATTTTTCCTTCACCTCACAAATTTCTCGATCTATGCTAATAACTAACCATAACATCGTAAACCATATTATCACCACAGATCTTGCTTTTTCTGTTGTGTAGTATAGCATAAGCTCTTTTGATTTGCAAAATATATACACAAAAAAACAATTCAAAATGTCACAATACAACTCTTTTAATCTAAATCAAAAACAAGGAACACTCCAAACTCACGAGTGTTCCCTACGTTATTTTGTATCAGAACTCTTTGCTTATTTTAGTGGGCCATTTGGTGGGCCATTTTTTTATAAACTATGCAAATTTATAAAGTCTTACATCTTATCCAAAAGTCCGCTAAACGCCCTAGCTATCAGCATTTAACGCCCTTCGACATTTTGCAGGAGAATACCTGAAAAAAGGCTGTAAATTACGATACCTAATTTCATTGCTTCTGCCTATTCTCCATCAATTTCCGATAAAAAAGTGTCGAAGACACTTTTTTTATATTATCGTTACTATAAATCAACCACTTATGCAAAATGGGGTACAAATTGGGTACGACCACATTTCCCCTTGCATTCCTTTCCCAAATGTGCTATACTCATGCCCGTTGAAAAGCCCGTAAAAATAAGGTCTTAAGCGGCTTTTCCGCCGATTCCCGGCGCAAAATGAATCGAGTGTTCGTGACCTTCCACTCGTAAAACAAAACTAAAGGAGACAAATGAATATGAAAAACAAGAGTACCCTGTTTCTGGTGCAGGCAGCGCTGATTGCGGCTGTCTATGTTGTACTGACACTGGTGTTTGCACCGTTTAGCTATGGAGAAATCCAGGTTCGAATTTCCGAAGCCCTGACCATTCTTCCATTCTTCACACCAGCTGCCATTCCTGGTCTTTTTGTAGGCTGTATCCTTGCCAACCTGCTTGGCGGTGCAATTCCTCTGGATATTGCATTCGGAAGTATCGCTACCCTCATCGGAGCTGTATTTACCTACAAACTTCGTAACAGCAACAAATGGCTGGCACCAGTTCCACCAATCGTAGCCAATGCAGTTCTGGTTCCATTCGTACTTCGTTACGGCTATTCCGTCAATCTTCCGATTCCACTTATGATGCTTACGGTAGGTGCCGGAGAGATCATTTCCTGCGGAATCTTTGGAATGGTACTTCTCACTGCACTTTCCAAGTACAAGAATACACTGTTTGGCAAACAGGCTGCTGCTAAATAATTTTTTTCAATTTGCAAACCCGGGTAAGAGGTTTTTATGCTCCTCCTTACCCGGATTTTTTTTTCTATTTTTTCTTTTTTTCAAAAAAGTCTCTCATTTTCATTAATTTCATCATATATTTTATTGCGAATCCTCCCTGCATACTATATAATTAATTAATCTTTTATCAAATTAAAGAGGGAAAGAGGTAAAGAAACAAATGAAAAATTTATGGAACAAATGGACCGGGATTGCACTGGTGAAACGAATCGTCGTTGGTCTGATTCTTGGTGCCATCCTTGGAGTTGCAGCCCCCGGTGCAACCAGCATTGCCATCCTTGGTGATGTATTTGTAGGTGCCCTGAAAGCTATCGCACCCCTTCTGGTATTCTTTCTGGTTCTCAGTTCACTGTGCAACGCAGGAAAATCCCATGGCGGCGTTATCAAAACAGTAGTTGCCCTTTACATGTTCAGCACTGTACTGGCAGCTGTGATCGCCGTTTTCGCCAGCATGATTTTCCCTGTACAGCTGACACTTACCAATGCAGCCGCAGACGCCAGTGCCCCACAGGGTATTGTGGAGGTCCTCAGCAACCTTCTTCTGAATATTGTTGCCAACCCGGTATCTTCCCTGGTGAATGCAAACTATGTAGGTATCCTTACCTGGGCCATCCTTCTTGGTCTTGCCCTTCGTACAGCAAATGACACCACAAAAAAAGTCCTTGCTGACATTGCAGACGGAACATCCCTGGTAGTCAGCTGGATCATCAACCTGGCACCCTTCGGAATCTTCGGTCTGGTATTTAACACCGTATCCACCAACGGATTAGACATTTTCACTACCTATGGAAGACTACTGCTGCTGTTGGTAGGCAGCATGCTTTTCATCTACTTTGTAACAAACCCGCTTCTGGTTTACTGGTGTATCCGCAAGAATCCATATCCGCTGATTCTGCACTGCCTGAAGAAAAGTGCCATCACCGCATTCTTCACCAGAAGTTCTGCTGCCAATATTCCAGTAAATATGAAAGCCTGTGAGGAGATGGGGCTCGACCGTGACACCTATTCCGTAACCATTCCTCTTGGTGCAACCATCAACATGGACGGAGCTGCTATCACCATCACCGTTATGACAATGGCAACTGCTTTTACCCTTGGAATCCACGTTGATATCCCAACCGCCATCATCCTCAGCCTTCTTGCAGCCCTTTCTGCATGTGGTGCTTCCGGTGTTGCCGGCGGATCCCTCCTTCTGATTCCTATGGCCTGCTCCCTTTTCGGAATTTCTGACGACATTTCCATGCAGGTTGTAGCCGTAGGCTTTATTATCGGAGTTATCCAGGACTCAGTTGAGACAGCCCTTAACTCATCTTCTGACCTGCTTCTCTCTGCTTCTGCAGAGTTCAGACAGTGGCGTCTGGAAGGAAAAGAGATTAAATTCTAACACCCAATAATGCTCTGGAAAATATGAGAAAATACTTTGCTTTTTTCTCCTTTTCCAGAGCGTGTTTGAAAAAGGCTTTCTGCAAAATGTGCATCACAATTTGTGGGAGATTTCTCTCAGCTTCTTCAATATCCTTTTCTCCATCCTGGAAATCTGAACCTGGGACATTCCCATTTTTTTTGCAACCTCTGTCTGTGTCATATCCTGAAAATACCGAAATACAATCAGTCTTTTCTCCTCTCCTTCCAGTTTTTCCAGAATTTCCTCCAGAAAAATCCGGTTCAAAAGCTTTTCATGGCGATCCTCTTTTTCCGGAAGCCTGTCCACAAGCTGCAAATCCGTTCCATCTCCCTGATACACAATCTTGTAAATAGAATCCACCTCTGCAGCCGATTCCAGCGTCATCGCCAATTCTTCCATCGGCATATCCATAGCATCTGAAAGTTCTCTTAGATCCGGCTCACGGCCTAACTTTTTCTCCAGTTCCTCCCTCATTTTACAGATCTTATATTGATTCTCTTTTATGGAGCGGCTCACCTTCAGAATTCCATCATCCCTAAGAAACCGCTTAATCTCTCCAATTATCATTGGTACTGCATAAGTAGAAAACTTCACATCAAATTCAGGATTGAAATGATCTACAGCCTTCAAAAGCCCGATGCTTCCAATTTGAAAAAGGTCCTCCATTTCCACCCCTCTCCCCAGAAAACGCCTGGCAACACTATACACCAGTCCCATATTTTCCGAAAACAAAGTATCTCTTGCCTCTTTATCTCCCTGGTGAATGCGCCCAATGAGAGCAAGAGTGTGATCCATGCTTCCTCCTGATCAATTACCGATTTTTTTGCTCATATGCACACAGGTTCCTTTTCCAACCTGTGAGGTGACTTTAACCTCATCCATAAATGCTTCCATAAAAGTAAACCCCATTCCTGACCTGTCCTGATCAGCGCGGGTCGTATATAAGGGCTCCATTGCTTTTTCCACATCTGCAATCCCTATGCCATCATCCTCAATATCCAGATAAATTGTTCTCTCTTTTCTGACACACTTCATCCGTATCTTATGTACCTCGCCTTGATAGCCATGAATGATACAGTTGGTTACAGCCTCTGACACAGCCGTTTTCAAATCTGCTACTTCCTCCAGTGTGGGGTTCAGCTGGGTGCAAAATGCCGCAGCAGCTACCCTTGCCAACCCTTCATTCTCCGGACGGCTGTCAAAAATAATGGTCATTTCGTTGGAATTTCCCATCAGACTCCCCTCCCTTCCAGCTGCATCTCATTTTCTGTTCTTTCCAGTTCCAGAAATTTACTCACACCTGAAAGCCGCAGCAATTTTTCAATATATCCGCTTACATGGCAGGCCTTCATGCAGCCAGAACGCATCCCCAGAGCCCGGTATCTCCCCATGATCAAACCTACGCCCGAACTGTCCATAAAAACAGTATTTCCAAAGTCAAAACAAATGGTTCTGATATATATTTTTCCCATAATCCTGTCTGATTCTCTCCGGATCAGCTCAGAAGCCGGATGATCCAGTTCCTCAGGCAGTTTAATATTCAGACAGGTTCCCGTAGTTTCAAAAACAGGTTTCATAAATAAAATCCCCCTTTTTTACTCTATTTTGACCCTCTGCACAGGAAAAAGAAAAAGAGATGTGCAGGTCTATCCCGCACATCCCCGGTTCAGAGGTTTCTCATTATTGTAATTCAGAAATTTTTATTCATAATACTGAAAATCACCATTTTCATCATAATATCCGTTTTCGTCGCTGTAATCAGAATATCCGGATTCATCATACCCACTGTCACCAGATGCATCATTGTAAGAACTGTCATAACCAGAGGAATCCGTTTCAGAGCCTTCTGTTGTATTGTCAGTTCCATCATTGCTTTCGGAATCAGAGGAATCTTCGCTGCCCTCAGACTTACTGTCTTCCGTGATTCCAGACACACCAGTAGCTGAACAGATGGTATTATAAATTCCCATTACATCATCTCCCAGCTGATCTTCATAAACCTTCTGGATTTCCAACGCAGCTGCATCATACTCATTCTGTGTATAAGCTGCATACGCATTCAGAAGTGCCTGATAACTGGTGCTCTTCTTCTGCTCGGCATCAAGCTGCTGGGTGATTTCCTCTGCCACATCTCCGGATTCCTTCGCCTCACCCTGGGCTTTGGAAAGCTCCGCACCCTGGCTGACCAGAGACTCGCTGTACTTTACAATCTGTTGATTGGCTTCTCTGTAAATCCCCTGCTTGATAGCCGGAACTGCCAGAAACCAAAATGCAGCCGCACCTGCTGCCACACCCGCCATAAGTGTCACAAACAGTGAAATTCTGGAATTTTCCCTGTAAACTGCCGGCTGTAGCACAGTACTTCTGGAAATCTCATCCGAACCTTCTGTCTTGCCCTTGGCACCAAAAAGTCCTTTTTTCTGTTTCTCAAGTCTGGTCGTTACACCGGTTCTCTCATCTACTTCACGAAGAAAACGTAATGTAGTTGTATTGGTCTTGTCAATACGAGCCGCCTTTTTTAAGGTTCTTCTTGCCTTGCCCCAGTCATGATTCTTCATATAGATCAGCGCCAGCAGATGATAACCTTTGATCAGCTTGGTATTCTGGTTCAGAATTTTGCGAAGCTGAATGGCAGCCATATCCTCATGGCCTTCCCTGCAAAGAGCCAGGGCATTATTATATTTTCTTATTGTCTCATTAATAGCATCCAGTTTATTCGAATTCGCCTGAAGACGATTAATATATTCATTCGCAATATTCCGGGTAGGCTGCAGATTCTTACTGATCACCCACTCGCTAAGAGCAGCAACCACCTCTCCCATTTCAAAATACACAAGACCCAGAAGATTTCTCGCCTGGATATTTCTCTTGTTAAAGGTAAGGCTCTGCTTCAGACAGTTAACGGCTCCTGAAAGGTCCCGGATACTGGCCTTCTCCAAGCCCTGATTGTAATAAAGTTTGGATAGATACTCCACCTTTTTCTGGATCAGGACGTTGCACCCGCAATGAGGACAGTAATCCAGATCCTTATCAGCCAGGAACGCACCGCAATTCATACAGTTCATTAAGTATCTCCTATTCTATTTCATCCTTCGTCCGCTTTTGGACTCCCTGAGCATTTCCTGAAGAATGTCCAGAATATCCGTCAGCTCTCTATCGTAAATAGCCTCTTCCGCGTCTGTCACATCCAGACAGGGCTCAAATTTCTTCAGTTCCTCTTCGTAATCGATCATAAAATTCCTCCACAGACTCCTGAAAAATCAACCAGAAATCCCATGTTTTCTTTTTTCTGCAGACAATTTACTTTTTCAACAAGAGTGTCTTAATCTCTCCCACCAGGTAAAGAGAACCCACGCAGAACAGCATTCCGTCCTCTCCTTTGGCCTCGTGCGCCATATGAAAAGCTTCTTCAATATTATCAGAGTTTCCAACATCCTTACAGCCTTCTTTGCAAAAGATCTCTGCCAGCTCCGCAGACGGCACCTCACGGTATCCCCCAACCTCTGTGGTCACAACTTTACGGAATTTTATCCTGCTGCAAATTGTATGGATCATATCCTGGTAATCCTTATCATTCACAGCAGAAAATAAAAGTGTCAGCGGATACTTCTTCTGAAACCGCTCTGCAGTCTCCACAAACCTGCGCACGCCATCCTCATTATGTGCACCATCCACGATCACGCCCGGCAAAATGGTCTCCATTCTGCCCTGCCATCTGGTATTTGCAATTCCTGCCTGCAGCTGTTCCATGGTCACCGGAATCCTGTCTTTCAGCACTTCCATAGTTGTAAGCGCCAGAGATGCGTTCATCACCTGATACCATGCAATAAAAGGAATATGGAACCTGATATCCCCATAATAATCGTCCTCCAGGGAAAAATCAATGCCATCTTTATTATTTCCCAGTACCTTTGCTCCAGCCTGAATTACTTTATAAGCCGGACTTCCAAGCTCCTTTGCCTTCGCAGCGATCACTTCTGCCGCATCCTTGTCATTTCCATCATAGATTACAGGAACTCCCGGAACAATGATTCCAGCCTTCTCCCCTGCAATCTCTCTTACCGTATTTCCCAAAAACTGCATATGATCCAGACTGATAGATGTGATCACGCAAGCCACAGGATTCTCTACCGCTGTAGTCGCATCCAGCCTTCCGCCAAGCCCGGTTTCCAAAGTCACATAGTCCACCCCTGCCTCTGCAAAGATCACCATTCCCATAAGAAACAGCATCTCAAAATAAGTAGGATGGTAACTACCTTCAGCCACAAGCTCGTCCGCCAGCACTTTCACTCTCTCAAAAGCTTTCAAAAAGGTGTCATCATCAATATTCACCTCATTGATCTGAAACCGCTCGTTGATCTTCACCAGATGGGGAGACGTAAACAGACCGCAGGAATACCCTGCCTCCCTGAGAATAGATGTGAGAAACGCACAGGTACTCCCCTTTCCATTCGTTCCCGCAACATGTATCACCTTAAACTTCTCCTGTGGATTCCCCAGTCTCCTCAAACATTCCTTCGTATGCTCCAGACTGTTCTTTTTGGTAAACTTCGGAGTCTCCTCAATATAAGCAACCGCTTCCTCGTAATTCATAATCTAAACCACCATTTATCTATCGTATTTCGTCCGTAACTTCTCATGCTCATAGTAAGCCTGGCAGAATACTGCCTTCTGAATCGTTACATTACTCTACCATTATATAATAGTCACACCAGAAGTCCACCCCTAATCGTAACTTTTTATCCGACAAACCTCGCACAGAAGAAATCAGAGAGGTTCCGAAAAAATCTCATACGGCAGAATTTTGGGTTAAAAAAGGAGAGGACACAGTCTGAGCTCCAGCGGAGCAAATTTGTCCTCTCCTTTCTTCGGTTTCAGCAAAATTCTGATGTTTTTAATTTTTTTGGGCCGCACACCGCGCTCAGAGCAGACCTGATGAGACCAGGTGCCCAGCCGGGAAACGTTCCTATCGGGAATTCACCTTCCACTGACTATCATACAATGCATAAACCGCTCTGTCAAAGCTCTTACTAAGAGCCTTCCTCGTCGAACTGTTACTTCTCTGTACAACTGCCAGTCTGTCAAAATCCGACAGCTCCGTACCCGAGATCACCAGCATGTTCGGACTTACATATGCCGTATCATACCACTCTCCATTCAGCTTCACCTGACTGGACGGGGTGAAATTCGTGCCTTGGATATAATAAGTCCAATCTGTATCCGACACTAACCGAATGGAATCTAAGGTCACATCATAAAGTCCCATCCGCATCTTTGTTCTCTCAAAAGGATTTTCTCCTCCATAAGCATATCGCTGACCGTACAGCACATCATACTGCAGTGTCTCCAGATCGACCTGATAATTCTTGGTATTTCTTCTTGCCTGATGATATTTCATGATCGTACCCTCATGAATACCAACTCTGTCCAGAACCTCTGCTGCGATCTGATAAGAAGCCAGATTCTCATCCTTCTTGGTAAGTCCCATATTATCCCAGATTACATACTCCGTCTGGAAAAGATACTTATTTTTCAGATCTTCCACAGTCAGTCCCATAGTCGGCAGATGATCCCCATACATAACCAGGATCACATCCTCCGGATAGTCTGCCAAAGCATCTGTTAACTCTTTCACAAACTGATCCATCTCATGAATCTGATTCACATAGTACTCCCATTTACAATTCAGCTCATCCGTAGGAGAACCGGAAACTGTAATAGAAGGATTGTCCAGAATGGGCTCGCTTGGATAATCACCATGTCCCTGCACGGAAATGGTATACACATAATCCGGACTGTCAGTAGAATCCAGACACTTAATGATTTCATCCGTCAACACACTGTCTTTTACCCATCCAAGAGGATTCTGCAGGTTCTCATCTGCCATATACTCTTCAGAAGTAAAGGTGTCAAATCCCAGATTGGGGAAAACAGACCTTCTTCCATAGAAGTTGGCTTCATTATTATGTACCGCATGTGTAAAATACCCCAGATTTTTCAGAACATAGGGCACACTTTCGCAAGTAGTCTCCTTAAGAATACTCTTATAAGGATATTCACCTGGTCCAAAATAGTGAAGACTCATACCTGTAATGGTCTCAAATTCCGTATTTGCCGTACCAGCTCCAACAGAAGGAACCTTGTAATATCCGGAAGAATACTCTTTCATCAGCTTCCTGAAGTTCGGGATTGGATCTTCAGAAATATCCAGGTAATTTACCAGTGTCGGGTCAAAGAAAGACTCAAGCTGAAGGAACAGAATATTCGGTCTCTTTCCATCCTCCTTGGTCTTTGGAAGATTGGACTCTGTCTTCTCGATCCGGTTAATCTCATCCTCAGAATAATCCCTCGGCTCACTGATGCCTGTATTAAAAATAGTAGTCGCCAGACAATAAGGATAACCATAATCCTCATAAGCAAACGCAATATTGCCAAAATAATTAGACAAAACCCTTTTTTCAAGAGCCAGCTGTGTCACGCCTCCAAAAGCCACAAAACCAGCAATTACCAGCGGAATCACATACCGGTACTTAATCTTCTGCTCATACTTCGGTCCCTTGACCAGTAGGATCAAAAGCCCCAGCACCACAATTCCGATCAAAATACATCCGATCACCACACCATAAAACGGCAGATATTTCTGCATGATCGCAATACCATCCGTCAGCATATGCAGATCCGGTCCGGTAAATGGTGTAACACGGTTCATCAGAAGAATACAGTTTACGATTCCCAGAAACAGCCAGAAAACGGAAACCACAACTCTCCAAAAGCACCGCCTGTGAAACAGATAAACGATCAGCATTGTAGTAAAAATAAACATCGTATTATAAGCAAATACCAACGGTTTTCCCGTCATATAATCCCAGGCCTCCACTACAGAATGGCGGCACAGTGCCTCTATAAGGAAATAGAGCACTGCGCACCAGAGTGCCTGGAGAATCAGGGAAATCTTATTGCAAAATTTGCTCAGCTTCATGCAAAATCTCCTTTTTATCTCTTAAGCTGCTCAAGCTGTGTTTCAACCTTATCTTTCATCTCTTTGTACTTCGCAAGCTTCTCCTTCTCTGCATCAACCTTGGCAGCAGGAGCCTTATTTACGAAATTTGGATTATTCAGCATTCCCTCACAGCGGGCGATTTCCTTAGTCAGTCTCTCCTGCTCCTTTGTCAGTCTCTCAAGTTCTTTTTCCTTGTCAACAAGGTCTTCCAGAGGCATATAAACAACTGCATTGGAAACAACAACAGAAACTGCATCCTCACCGATACCAGTCTTATCCTGCTGAACATGGATTTCTTTTGCAAAAGCAAGATTTGCAAAGGATTTCTTGCTGTTCTCATACATCTGACAGATAGCAGCATCTTTTCCAACAATGATCAGATGTGTTTTTCTGTTCTGCGGAACATTCATGCTGGTTCTTGTGTTACGGATGCCACGGACAATTTCCTGGAAACTTCCGATTGCAAGCTCAGCCTCAGGAGAATTCCACTCGTCCTTATATACCGGCCAGTCAGAGATCATTATGGACTCTTCCTCCGGAAGCAGTGTGCAATAAATTTCCTCTGTGATAAATGGCATAAACGGATGAAGCAGCTTCAGTCCCTGAGTCAGCGCTGTGCGAAGTGTCCAGAGAGCCTCGTTTGCCGCCTTTGGATCCTCTTCTGCCTTCCACAGACGAACCTTGGCGATCTCAATGTACCAGTCGCAAAGCTCATCCCACAGGAAATCATAGATCTTCTGAACCGCAATACCCAGCTCATATTTTTCCATATTGTCGGTTACTTCTTTGATCACATTGTTCAGTCTGGAAAGGATCCATTTGTCCTCAGCGCAAAGAGAACCAATCTCCGGCTCCGTTACATCCTTTCCTTCCAGATTCATAAGAACGAAACGAGAAGCATTCCAGATCTTATTTGCAAAGTTACGGCTGGATTCTACACGCTCCCAGTAGAAACGCATATCGTTTCCAGGTGCATTACCAGTCATCAGAGTAAGACGAAGAGCATCTGCGCCGTACTTGTCGATTACTTCCAGCGGGTCAATACCATTTCCAAGGGATTTACTCATCTTGCGTCCCTGGGAATCTCTTACCAGACCATGGATCAGCACATGATGGAACGGTGTCTTTCCAGTCTGCTCAAGAGCAGAGAATACCATACGGATAACCCAGAAGAAAATAATGTCATATCCGGTTACCAGCACGTCTGTTGGATAGAAGTACTCCAGTTCCGGTGTCTTGTCCGGCCAGCCAAGTGTGGAGAATGGCCACAGAGCAGAGCTGAACCAGGTATCCAGAGTATCCTCGTCCTGATGAAGATGTGTGCATCCACATTTCGGACATTTTTCCGGCATTTCTCTTGCAACTACAGTCTCACCGCACTCATCGCAGTAGTAAGCCGGAATTCTGTGTCCCCACCACAGCTGACGGGAAATACACCAGTCACGGATGTTCTCCAGCCAGTGAAGGTAAGTCTTGTCAAAACGCTCCGGAACGAATTTCAGATCTCCATCCTCAAGAGTCTTGATAGCAGCTTTGGCCATTTCGTCCATCTTTACAAACCACTGAGGCTTGATCATCGGCTCTACGGTTGCATGGCAGCGGTCATGAGTTCCAACGCTGTGATTGTGCGGAACAACCTTTACCAGAAGACCAAGCTTGTCCAGATCCTCTACCATGGCTTTTCTTGCTTCGTAACGATCCATGCCGGCGTATTTACCACCCAGCTCATTGATGGTAGCATCATCATTCATGATGTTAATTTCCGGAAGGTTGTGTCTCTTTCCAACCTCGAAGTCGTTAGGGTCATGTGCCGGTGTGATCTTTACGCATCCGGTACCAAATTCTTTATCAACATACTCATCGGCAATAACCGGGATCTCTCTGTCTGTGAGAGGAAGCTTCAGCATTTTGCCAACAATGTCTTTGTAACGGTCATCATCCGGGTTTACTGCAACTGCAGTATCTCCAAGAAGTGTTTCCGGACGTGTTGTTGCGATTTCCACGAATTTTCCTTCTTCTCCAACAACCGGGTAATTGATGTGCCAGAAAAATCCGTCCTGATCCTCATGCTCAACCTCTGCATCGGAAATGGAAGTCTGGCATACCGGACACCAGTTGATAATACGGGAACCTTTGTAGATGTAGCCTTTTTCATATAACTTGATGAAGACTTCCTGTACGGCCTTGGAGCATCCCTCATCCATGGTGAAACGCTCTCGCTCCCAGTCTGCAGAAGCACCAAGCTTCTTCAGCTGGTTGATAATTTTTCCGCCGTACTCTTCTTTCCACTCCCAGGCATATTCCAGGAATTTCTCACGGCCGATTTCTGCCTTGTCGATGCCTTCTTTTTTCAGTTTCTCAGTAACCTTAACCTCTGTAGCAATAGCTGCATGGTCAGTTCCTGGCTGCCACAGTGCTTCGTAGCCCTGCATTCTCTTGAAACGGATGAGAATGTCCTGCATGGTCTCATCAAGTGCATGTCCCATATGCAGCTGTCCGGTTACGTTTGGCGGCGGCATAACAATGGTAAATGGTTTCTTATCCGGGTTTACTTTTGCATGAAAATATCCGTTGTCCATCCATTTCTGGTAAAGACGTTCCTCGATTCCTTTTGGATCGTAGGTCTTTGCAAGTTCTTTGCTCATAATTTTCCTCCTAAAAAAAGAGCCCCTCACACAATTGTGTGAAGGGCGAAATTAACGCGGTACCACCTTCATTATGTGCAAAATGCAAAGTACTGTTTCCCTGAATGTATTTACAGTCTTCGCTCTGTTGTACACATATCTCTTTCCTGTAACGCTGGAATTGCGTGAAAACTTACTGCAGATATCACTGCCTGTTCAGTTTCCCGGCTCAGAAGCTACCTTCAGTGAATGCGGATCTCGAAATGTCTTCCACCACAGTTATCCCTGGACATTTCTCTCTGGGAGGGCATTTACTTACTCCTCTTCTTCAACGCTTTTCGCTGCAGCGGTCTGATCTCCTTGTAAATAGCCGGAAAAAGCCGCCACTTTTATGGATATAACTATAATTGCATTCTTCCGGCTTGTCAAGCTAATTTCAAAATTTCACAATTACACCGCTCAGACAGTGTTTTCTCAATATTTTTTATTCCACACTCTTTAAGGATTCCACCATATCAATGGTTTTCAGCTTAAAATGCATCACCCCATTCACCACAATGGAAAATATGCTTGTCAGAATTCCACTGTATAAAAAGCTCAACGGCTTAATATTACGTCCAAACATAACTGCATCCACCTCAACCGTAGTAATCACATACCTGTGAATGAGAATTCCAAACACTGCTCCAAACATAATTCCAAGCACTGTCAGAATCACGTTTTCCCGAAGCACATACTGAGAGACCTCTCCGTCATAGAAGCCAAGCACCTTCAAAGTTGCCAGTTCCCTCTGTCTTTCTGTTATATTGATATTATTCAGATTATACAATACCACAAAAGCCAGCATTCCTGCGGAAACGATCAGCACCAGGATCACCGCATCCAGAGTGCTCAGCATACGGTCAACCTGTGATGCCAGACTACTGGTATAACTGATGCTGAGAGCACCAGGATTAGCAAGGATCCGGGTTCCTGCCATTTCCAGATCATCCTTGCAGTCTTCCTGCATAGTAAACACAATGTTCTCATACTCCGGCATTTCCCCGAACGTCTGCTCATAAACCCTGGGCGTCATATAAAGGTAATGGCTCATATAATTCTCTGTGATCACAGCCACCCTCACCTTATATTCCTTATCTCCCTTTTTCAGGGGAATCATATCCCCCACCTTTAATCCCAGCAGGGATGCTGTTTTCTCGGAAATAGCAGCACCTTCGTCGGTAAGCTCATATGTTTCCCCGGTAATACGGTTCTTTAAGGTTACATCCCTTGCAAACTCACTCAGGCTCTCTGGCACAAACAGATAAATACTGATGTTGGAGCTGCCTTTCGGAGCACTGATCTTCGTCATCTGTACCCGATTGCAATGGGCGATTTGCTCATTTTCCTTCATGTATTCAAACAGCTCTGCATGTTCTTCCTCTGTAGCATCGCTGTCCTCAATCACCATTCCGTCATAATGCTGAAGCTCCCGGTACTGAATAGCGGCAATATCACTGATGGAATCCTGAATCCCAAAGCCAACTAGCATCAGTCCCATGCTTCCTGCAATTCCAAAGACCGTCATGATCAGGCGCTTCTTGTAACGGAAAAGATTTCGAATTGTGGACTTCCAGGAAAAGCTTAAATGCTTCCATATAAATGTGAGCCGCTCCAGCAATACCCGCTTGCCCTCTTTCGGAGCCGGTGGGCGCATAAGAGAGGCCGGTGTCTCCTGCAGCTCCTTTCCACTTGCAAAAAGAGTCGCTCCAACTGTACATACAACAGAGGCTGTGGAAGCGATTAATGCGAAGCCAGGCTGATAATCAATGGAAATGGTATTTGCCACATTGTGATACATAATCCCATAAGCAGTTATAATAATGTATGGAATGATTTTCTCTCCGATCAGCATTCCCAGCACACTGCCAAGAAGAGTTGCAAAAAATGCATAACAGATATATTTTGCTGCAATAGCAGACTTCTTATATCCCAATGCCTTCAAGGTACCGATCTGGGTTCGCTGCTCCTCCACCATACGAGTCATAGTGGTAAGACTGATCAATGCCGCTACCAGGAAAAAGATGACCGGGAAAACCTGACCGATGTTTCGAAGACGGTCTGCATTATCACCGTAATCCGTATATTCCGGAAGCTCCTCCCTATCTGTGACCATCCACTCCGGCATTTCCAGATCTTCCAGTTCCTTTTTCGCATCATTCAGCTTTTGCTGATTCTCGGCAATCTCATCCTCAGCATCTTTTTTTGCGTCTTCGTACTCTTTCTTTCCATCTGCAAGGTCTTTCTCACCTTTTTTCAAGTCTTTAACCGCATCCTGAAGCTTTTTCTCATTGTCTGTAATCTCTTTTTCACCGTCTGCAAGCTTCTTCTCATTGTCTGCGATTTCTTTCTCACCATCGGCAAGCTTCGCCTCATTTTCTGCAATCTCTTGCTCACCGGAAGTAAGCTTTGCCTCATTTTCCGCAATTTGCCGGGCACCGGAATTATACTGTTCCAGGCCGGAAGCATACTGCGCTTCGTTGTCATTCAGCTTTGCCACATTGGCATCCAGTTCCGCCTGTCCTGCTGCCAGGGTCTCTGCATTGGAATCAATTTCTTTCTGGGCTTTATTCAGTTTTTTCTTTGCTGCTTTTAACTGCTTCTGACCTTTTTCCAGTTCCTGTTCCCCTGCCTCTATCTCAGCTTTCGAAGCAGCAAGGGTATTCTCCTGTTCCTGAATCTGAATCCATCCGGCATCAATCTGTGCCTGACCTGCTGTTATCTGTTCCAGACCAGCATTCAGCTCGCTTTCTTTCTGCGAAAGCTGGGAAAGTCCATCCTCGACTGCTGCAAGCCCGCTTTCCAACTCACTTCTGGTCGCTGCAAGCTGCTGCCGCTGACTCTCAATCTGCGCTTCACTTGCCTGAATCTGCTGGCTTACCGCCGCCTCCTGTTCTTCCAGTGCAGACACCTGAGCTGCCAGAATATCTATTTCCTCCTGGGAAACATCCGGATTTTCCAGTGCGGCGTTGTAACTTGCGCGTACTGTCTCAAGCTGGCTCTGCAGCTCCGTCAGCTGAGCTTTTGCACTTTCCAAAGCACTTATTCCATCCTGAAGCTGTGCTTCTCCTGCTGATACCTGGGAAAGTCCATCTGTAATCTGCTGCTTCTGGGCATTTAACTGGGTTCTGGTACTTTCGATCTGCTGCTGTCCGGCAATGATCTCCGCTTTTGACTGATCCAGTTCACTTTGCTTTGTTGTCGAAGTCTGCTTTGCGGCTTCTAACTGCTGCTCGCCTGCCTCAATCTGGGCTTTTCCATCTGCAAGTTTCGCTTTATTTTCATCTAAAGTCTTCTGATTTTCCTCTAATTCTGCCAGACCACTGGTTACCTGCTTCTGCGCAGAATCAAGCTGAGCCTGTCCGTCAGCAAGCTGGGCTTTTGCAGCACTTACCTGACTCCATCCATCATCCAGCTGGCTTCTGGCCGTGTCGAGCTGGCTTTTGCTGGAGGAAAGCTGATTCTTGGCAGATTCCAGCTGACTTTTTCCATCAGCAAGCTGCGCTTTCGCATCTTCTAACTGGTTTTTCCCATCAGCAAGCTCTGTCTTCGCATCTTCCAGCTGTTTTTTTCCATCGGCAAGCTCTGTTTTTGCGTCTTCTAACTGGGATTTTCCATCTTCATACTCTTTCCTGCCGTCTTCTAAATCCTTTTCACCTTTATCCAGCTCTTCTTTTGCGTCAGCAAGCTTTTCATCTGCCTCTTTTTTCCCATCGTCCAGCTTCTTCTGGGCATCATTGATTTCCTCCTGTGCATCCGCCTTCACAGCTGCAAGGCGGATCTGACAGCGATCATCTGCTATGTTTTCAACACGGTCTTTGATCTTGGCGATCAGATTCTCATAACCGTCTGTATAACTTGTAAGGCCCTTTGCACCATGAACGGTCACATAAATCTGCGTATAAATTTCCTGGTCAAAATCTTCTGGGAGCACATATCCAAATCCATTGACTTCACCAGTTCCAAGGGTGGTATTTCCTCTATTAAAGGAAATATAAAGAGGACTTCTTCCAGTTCCCACTACCGTATATTCTGTGGTCACAAGAACGGGGGAATCTCCTTCTTCACGCAAAGCCACCTTATCTCCTACCTTATATTCATTGGAAGAAGCAAATGTGCTATCCAGAAAAATCTCTCTACTTTTTTCCGGAAGGCGTCCCTCCTGCACATCCAGTTTATTCACTGTGTCATTTATGGATTCAATGTGAAGAACCTTCTGCTTCTGGCCTTCCCCGCACATCACATCGGTAGACCAGGCACCTTCTGCGGACTCGATGCCATCTATATTTTCTATGGAAGAAACATCATCAGATGTCAGGCCCATTGTGCCCACAACCTTGATATCCATCAGGCTGCTTTCGTCATAATAGGCATCTCCGGAATAGCGCATATCCGGCGAGGAAGCCTGAATACCGGAAAAGAAGGCCACTCCAAGAGCCACGATCAGAAGAATGGAGATAAACCTGGATTTGCTTTTTCGGATCTCCATCCAGAATTCTTTTCTTAATGCTTTCATCTCTCACCTACCACTCAATTTCTTCTACCGGGGTTGGGTGGGCATTCAAAGTCATCTGTGCCACCTTGCCGTTTTTTATTTTAATCACGCGATCTGCCATAGGCGTCAATGCAGAGTTATGAGTGATAACCACTACTGTCATCCCCTTCTGGCGGCACATATCCTGTAAAAGCTTGAGAATCGCCTTACCAGTCTGGTAATCCAGAGCGCCTGTTGGCTCATCGCAAAGGAGCATCTTCGGATTCTTGGCAAGAGCTCTTGCAATGGAAACTCTCTGCTGTTCACCGCCTGATAACTGGGCAGGAAAATTTCCAAGTCTGTCTTTCAGACCCACCTCTTCCAAAACAGTTTTCGGATCCATGGGGTTCTTACAGATCTGTCCTGCCAGTTCTACGTTTTCCAAGGCTGTCAGATTGGGAACCAGATTATAAAACTGAAAAACAAATCCAATATCGTCCCTGCGGTAGCTGGTGAGCTGGCGGTTATTGTATTTCGCTATATTCCTTCCATCTACCCAGATCTGACCGCTGGTGGCAGTATCCATTCCGCCCAGAATATTCAGAACCGTAGTCTTGCCAGCACCACTGGGCCCTACGATCACGGCAAACTCGCCTTTAGCTATGTTAAAGCTGATCTCATCTACTGCGATTATTTTTACTTCTTTCGTTCCATAAATCTTAGAAACCTTTTCAAGGTGAATATAGTTTTCTGTGGTACCCTGCAATTTATCACACTCCTGTTTTTCAAATATATTTTAATTTTAGTATAGCATTGCAGGTTTTTTTGTTCAATCAGAGAAAGTATGAAATTTCTATAAAGATAACTATACGTTACTGGTCACGGAGTAAACAGTAACAACTATACCAATCGCGTAGGATATGAATTCAAGTGTGCAGTTATAAAAATTATATTTATTTCAAAAACAGCCTCTGACTTTCCCAGTAAAAAGTCAGAGGCTGTTTTTCTTTCCTGCTCATCAATTGCAGAATATATAATTACAATCTGCATATCCGTATTTCATAAGGCGTGGAGAATATACATACCAGTATTTATCTGAACTGGAATCAATTACTACCACAGTATCACCGGTATTCAGTTCACCAATCTCATTTGCCGCATCATATCCCATAGCGGATCGAAGAGCCAGATATCCGGTAGGCACTTTTACATACAAGGTAGCATATGCATTTCCACCCACCAGATAATCTTTGTTTACAAATCCATTGGTATCATATTTCGGGGAATACACATACCAGTACTGGGAATCACTTGTGTCCAGAAGCTGTACGGTATCGCCGGAATATAATTCCCCGATTTCATTGGAAGCATCATATGCCTTCATATTGCGAAGTGCCAGATAGCCCTTGGCTACACTGACCGTTCTTACTTCGCCAAAATAGCTGGAATCTGTATCCAGTCCCTCTTCTCTGTACAGGTACTCCTGGTTCACATATCCATAGCCGTCCAGTTTCGGGGAATACACATACCAGTACTGAGAATTGCTACTGTCGGAAACCCAGACGGTATCTCCCGAATAGAGCTCACCGATTTCATTAGATGCATCATATTCCGGTGCATTGCGAAGAGCCAGATATCCGGTGGAAACGCTTATGGTCCACATTGTATTATAGGAAGATACGGAAGATGTCACAGAATCCAGATAATCATTATTCACATATCCGAAATCGTCATACTTAGGAGAGTATACATACCAGTAACCAGTGGCGCCAGTATAATCCAGTACCTCCACCAGATCACCACTGTAAAGTTCTCCGATCTCATTACCGCTATTATAGGATGTATCTGTCCGCAGAGCCAGATATCCAGTAACAACATTCACACGGTAAGTATTACAGGAAGCCTCTGCCTCCTGCGTAGTTCCGGGAACTGAAAATGCAAGGGCTGCAGCTGCAAGAACAGGTATGCAAATCTTCTTCATTTTCGTCATAGAAAAATCCCCCTTCATATAGTCGTTGCTATCCACCCCATGACCAGCAACATACAATTTTCTGAAAAAACACTTTTTTCATGTATTTATATATGAAAATTATAACGGATTAACCATGGCTTTTCAACTCCGTTTTTCTTATTATACACCACCTGACTCTGTTTTTTGTAATGCTTCATTTCCATCTTCTGTGCCATAATTGCGCAGCATAAAACTGTCCTCTACAGCTTCTTTCATATTGGTAGCGTCTGCATAATTATTATTCAGGATCAGCTTATCTAAACCATAGCAGGTCTGCCCTTTAATGTAATGATCAAATTCCAGTTTAAAGCTATACCGATCTGTATCGGGGTCACTTGCAATAGACGAAAGACTAGTACATCGCTTCGTAAATAACTATACCAATCACGTAGGATGTGGATTCGAGTGTGCAGGTATAAAAACGCAGGCGTAGCGGGCTACGCCGAGGCTTTTATACCTGTGCAATCGGATTCACAGACAAGTGAGTGGTATAGTTATTTCGAAAACGATGTACTAGTATTTCCCTTAGAGCGTATAAAAAAGCGCTTATCAGAATTATTTTTTCAGACAACCGTAGCTGCCTGTCTTATCTTTTCCATTGAAATATTTCTTTGAAAATTCCTCCGCCGAACAGGGTCTGGAATAATAGTATCCCTGAAGCAATTCCGGCTTATAAGTCTGGACAACGGAAAGGATTTCCTCATTCTCCACACCTTCCACACAAACCTTTATTCTGGTCTGCTTACTCAGATTCATAATATATTCCAGAATCGCCTGATCCATCTCATCATCCTGAATGGAACGGACAAAAGTATGATCGATCTTGATCCACTGTGGTTTCAGCTTGCGAAGCAATGCAATGGAAGAGTACTCCGTGCCGAAATCATCCAGTGCCATATTGATCCCCATATTTTTAAAATATTCAAAATCATCCCGAAGGCCGTTGGGATCCGATACCTTACAGCTCTCTGTAAGCTCCAGGATCAGCTGCTTCTCCGGTGTGCCGGATTTTTCCACGATCCGTGTCACCATTTCTCTGAAGCCTTCCTGAAGTATCTGGATATAAGAAACATTCACGGAAATTACAAAATCAGGATTCTCCATGCGCCACAGTACCGCCTGAGCAAGTGCCTTATTCAAAAGCCACTCTCCCACCTGTCGGATGGTTCCGTCTTCCTCCAGGATCGGAATAAATTCCATTGGGGAAACCATGGTTCCATCCGGCAGATAAAAACGCATCAGAGTCTCAGCACCATAAACCTCCTGAGTCTCTCCGTTCACCAGAGGTTGGTATACCAGTGCAAACCCTCTGCAATTATTGGCAACAGACTCACGGAGCACTTCCTGCAGTCGGAATTTCTCCACCGTTTTTCTGTGCATTTGTCCGGAAAACTGCGCAATGCTGCCACGTCCCACTTTCTTTGCCTGCTCAAGGGCGTATTCCACATTTGCATGCAAAGTCTCGAAATCCTCTGCATCCTGCGGAAAAAAGGCCACTCCGCAAGAAATTGTCAACTGGATCTCCAGATTCATCTCCCTGGGGACTTCCACTGAAAATTTCTGCATTTCCTGGTAGATCCGTTCAAGTGCATTCTCGGATTTCTCAGTGGTAATACAATAGAATTTACCTCCTGGTCCTCGATAGAAAATAACGCCCTCCAGACTCTGACATTTCTGTCCCAAACGCTGCAGCACCTCATCTCCTACCAGATACCCAAGAATATCATTGATTCTCTGAAGTCTGTCCACATCAAAAAGAAGAACAGCACCTTCCATTCCATGACTGATAAATGCCGGAAGCTGCTTCTTCAGCTCATGAAACGTATATAAACCAGTGGGCTGGTCAAACTTGGCATTTACACCAAGATTCATCATCGTGCCAACAAAAAGGCCAAGGCTTCCATCCGCATTCCGCTCCACAATTCCCTGGCACCTTACCCATACATATTTCCCATATTTATTTAAAGCCCGGTATTCACAATTATGCCGGTTGCTTTTCCCCTCAAAAATGCGACCGATATCCTCCAGAAAAATATGCTGATCCGCAGGATGGATATGCTGTACCCATTCCTTCGCCGTATTCTCTATAAATTCTCCCGGCAGATTGAAGTAATCCACACTTGGCTTAGACCATCTGGAAAAATCGCGTTCCAGGTCGGCTATATAAATGTACATATTATCTGAAGTCTGAGACAGAGCATCAAATATATGGCTGTCAAAATTAGAGATATCTATCACACAAAACCACTACCTTCCCTTTTCCCCTAATACGTCAATATTTTACCATACTTTGCACAATTCTGTCTACAGATTTTGACAATTCTGCACATAAAATGTTAATAAAGTATAAAAAGAAGAATAAATAATACAAACATTTTTATGATAATCTGTAATCATTCCGCAGGCGCCAGAGCCTGTCTGAAAAATCATTCCCGCAATCTGCACGCCCCACTTTGCAATATATTTTGCCGAATTCGACTGTTGTAGCCTAAAAAAGGTACCATATCTCCCATTTCAGGAAATACAGTACCTTTTACAGAAATGAATTTATTTTTTAATTACTTTACTGCCTCGAATGCTGCGTCCAGAGCCGCGATCAAGTCTTCCACTTTCTCAATACCGATGGAAAGACGGATTGTGTTTGGTTTGATGCCCTGGTCAAGAAGCTCTTCCTCTGTGCACTGGCTGTGTGTGGTTGTTGCAGGATGGATCACAAGGGATTTTACATCTGCAACATTTGCAAGCAATGAGAAGATTGCAAGGTTATCAATAAACTTCTGAGCGGTCTGTGCATCACCCTTGATCTCAAATGTAAAGATGGAACCGCCGCCGTTTGGAAGGTATTTCTTATAAAGATAATGACTTGGCTCACTCTCCAGTGATGGATGATGAACAGCTTCTACCTGTGGATGTTTAGACAGGTAATCTACGATTTTCAGGGCGTTGCTTACGTGACGCTCCACTCTTAAGGAAAGAGTTTCCAGTCCCTGTAAAAACAAAAATGCATGGAATGGAGAAAGGGTAGCTCCTGTGTCACGAAGGATGATTGCACGAATATAAGTTACAAATGCTGCCGGAGCGGTTGCCTCTGCAAAGGAAATTCCATGATAGCTTGGGTTCGGCTCAGAAATCCACGGGAATTTGCCGGATGCTTTCCAGTCGAAGTTGCCGCTGTCTACGATCACGCCACCGATTGCAGTTCCATGGCCTCCGATGAATTTGGTTGCGGAATGAACGACGATATCTGCACCATACTCAATCGGGCGAACCAGGTAAGGAGTTGCAAATGTAGAATCAACTACAAGAGGAATGTTATGTTTGTGCGCAATTTTTGCAACTTCTTCAATATCAATCAGGTTGGAGTTCGGATTTCCAAGGGTCTCAATAAAGATTGCTTTTGTGTTTTCCTGGATTGCAGCTTCGAAAGAGCCTTCTGCATCCGGATCTACAAATGTTGCGGTGATGCCGCTGGTCTGCGGAAGAGTATGTGCCAGAAGGTTGTATGTTCCGCCGTAGATGGTCTTGGAAGCTACAATGTGCTCACCTGTTTTTGCAAGTGCCTGGAATGTATAATTGATAGCTGCTGCACCGGAAGCAACTGCAAGCGCTGCAACTCCGCCTTCAAGAGCAGCAATTCTCTGCTCGAAAACATCCTCTGTAGGGTTGGTAAGTCTTCCATAAATATTTCCGGCATCGCGAAGTCCGAAACGGTCAGCTGCATGCTGTGAGTTATGGAATACATAAGATGTAGAAGCGTAGATTGGAACAGCTCTTGCATCTGTTACCGGATCTGCTTTCTCCTGTCCAATGTGTAACTGTTTTGTTTCAAATCCCCAGTTTTTAGAATCTCTGATATCTGCCATTTTTCTTTCCTCCGTATGTTTACTATTTTTCATCATTTTTTGTTAATGTTAGTTTTGTTATTGTTTTTGATGTTTTTCTTTGCTGTTGCTTTGTTTTTGTTGATGAATGAATAGTAACATACTGGGGATTATCTGTCTAATATGTAAAAATAATATCTGGTTATAGGTTCATTCTATAACCAGGTATTGGGGGAATTTTTCTTTGCATATTTCTTTACACTATTCAGAAACGCCTCATGTATCCTGTCATCCTCATCCAGTTCCGGATGAAATGCCAGTCCATACTGCTCTTTATACTTTACAGCTACAATATTTCCATCCACCTCAGCCAGTACTTCTGCGCCTTCTCCGCATTTCTCAATATAAGGGGCACGAATGAATGTCATGGGAACCTGACCGATTCCTTTCATTTCCCTGATGGTGTGAAAACTGCCAAGCTGTCTGCCGTAGGCATTTCTTTTTACTGTCACAGGCATGGTTCCGAAATACACATGCCCGTCATTAGAGAGGTGGTCAGCCAGAAGGATCACCCCCGCACAAGTGGCAAGCACTGGCATTCCAGCCTGGATTTTCTCTTTCAAAGGCTCAAACATTTCCAGCTCCCGAAGGAGTTTTCCCTGTACCGTACTCTCACCGCCTGGCAAAACCAGTCCGTCAAAGTCTCCATCCAGGTCTTCTTTTTTCCGCAGCTCCACGCACCAGGCACCCAGTTTTTCCAGTTTGCTCTTATGTTCTGCAAAAGCTCCCTGCACAGCAAGGATTCCGATTTTCATCTTATTTGCCCCTCTCTGCCATCAGAAGCTGGATTTCCTGCTCATTGATTCCGACCATAGCTTCACCAAGGTCTTCGGAAAGCTCTGCAAGCATTTTGGAATCCTGATAGTTGGTGACCGCTTTTACAATAGCTGCTGCACGCTTCTTCGGATCACCGGATTTGAAAATACCAGAGCCCACAAACACACCTTCTGCGCCAAGCTGCATCATAAGGGCCGCATCTGCAGGAGTCGCAACACCGCCTGCTGCAAAGTTTACCACCGGAAGTCTTCCGTTTTTGTGTACATACTCAACCAGCTCATATGGCACACGCAGGTTCTTTGCTTCTTCAAAAAGCTCATCCTCACGCATGGAAACCACTTTCCCGATTTCGCTGTTCATCATACGCATGTGGCGCACCGCCTGTACCACATCGCCGGTTCCTGGTTCGCCTTTTGTACGGATCATGGAAGCGCCTTCTGCGATTCGCCTTAAAGCTTCTCCTAAATCTTTGGCTCCGCATACAAATGGTACTTTAAACTGACGCTTGTCAATATGGTAAACATCATCTGCCGGGGAAAGTACCTCGCTCTCATCAATATAATCAATCTCAATTGCTTCCAGAATCTGCGCTTCTACAAAATGTCCGATACGACATTTCGCCATAACCGGAATGGAGACTGCCTCCTGGATTCCTTTGATCATTTTTGGGTCGCTCATCCTGGAAACACCACCTGCTGCACGAATATCTGCCGGAATCCTCTCCAGCGCCATAACCGCGCAGGCACCTGCCTCCTCTGCGATTTTTGCCTGTTCCGGAGTGGTAACGTCCATGATCACTCCACCTTTTAACATCTGTGCAAGCTGTTTATTTAATGCATATCTTTCCTGGCTCATTTTGATTTCCTCCTGTATGTATTGTGCAGAAAAATTGTGTGGCACTGTTTTAACAGATCTCCATTTCTTCAACTGCCTTTTATTTGTCTGAAAGCATACAGGAATACTGTACCGTTATAAATATCCAATTTTTATATATTTTAAAAGGACAGTTTGAATGTTTTCTCTCAAACTGTCCTGCAGGACTTGTTTTTTTCCAGCAAAACCTTCAGTGCCGGACAATTTCTACCTCGTCTTCTGCTATCAGGATACGCATAATTTTCCTCCATTTTTTCTGAAAAGGAGACGCTTACGCGTCCCCCATTTTCCCGCCCCTCCTAGAGCCTTTTTCAAACACGCTCTAGCCTGATGGCAAGTTGCAGGGGCAAATAATATACTATTATTTTTTCGGTTTCTTTCGCGCCATTATGCCACCGATTCGGCCCGTTTCTTTGGCGGAGAGGCTTTTCCAGCCCCCTTCTAAGACTTTATCCAGAATGCCAAGTTCCTGAGCAATTTCATATTTTGTCTGTTCTTCAGGGGTAAGATTTCCGGATTTGTAAGCTTCTACTTCTTTGTCTTTGTTCATATGTCTATGCTCCTTTTTACAGTGTTTGGATGTATATAGGGAGTATGGACAAAATATAATACATTTATTCAAAGTGGATGCAATTTGACATGGCATATTCCACGCGAACCGTCGCAATATTCTGCCAAGCTGACTGTCAACTACAACTAAGCAGCTCGGCCCCCCGCAGCTAAGTTTTCGCAGGCAGTGGATCTTGTGCAATTCTTCTTATGCTTTCGGAATAATAATCGCTGCAATAATATATGCCCAGATTCCTGCGCCGCCGAAGCAGGTCAGGATTACCCAGGCCAGGCGGACCAGGGTTGGGTCAATATCGAAATACTCGGCAATTCCGCCGCACACACCACACAGCATACAGTTTACGGTTGATTTGTATAAACGCTTATTGCTCATAATTGATTCCTCCGATCTGACATTTCTGTCTTATTTTTTTATTTATTACATAACTTTACACCAGAGCGTGTCTGAAAAAAGCGTTCTGCAAGATTTTATTTTTCCCCAGTAAACTCCACATCAATCTCGCCCATTCCGCATTCCAGCACCATATCTTTTTGGGCACCTTCATTGGAAATGGTTTTCTCAATGCCAAGTCCACTGTACTCAGAATTCTCCAGATCAATCTCACCCATGCCACAGGAAAGATCGTAATTATAGTCCTTCTCTTTTCCAGTTACCACCATGTCAATTTCACCAGCACCGCAGTCCGCATTCAGTTTCTGAACATCAATCTGATCAATGTCGATGGTTCCGGCGCCAACCTGAAGATCACAATTCGCTGCTGTGATATTTCCATAACCGCAAAATTCTCCGGCACCAACTTCCACCGAAAGCTCCTGTACTTTTAAATCGCACTCCAGATCAATGGTTCCCATGTCAACACCCAGGCTTACCGTATCAAATTCTTTCACTGAAGGAATACTGACTTTTATCTGTTTCTTCTTTTTTACATTGCCACTGCGGGTATCTGTAATCGTGATTTTCCCGGAAGTTTCCTTAACCACTACATCGTTCTTCGCATCATTTGCCACATTTACCCGAATCTTGTCACCATCGTATTCCTGGATAAGGAGCTCATCATACTTCAAACTGATTTCCAGATCACTGGAAAAATCCATATCCACAGTATTTCCATCTAAAGCATCCCAATCTATGTCAGAAGAATGATATTGGGCGTTTCCCCAATGGATCAGACCAGCCAGCGGATAATCATTATCCTGAAGCAGCTGTCCAGCCTGATCAAACACGTTTCCGCCTGTTTCCACTGCTGCTACAGAAATTCCACCGATACAGAAACCAACTCCTGCCACTGCGAAAGCACCTACTGCAATCAGCATTCCCTTTGTTCCTTTTTTCATGCCTGCTCCTCCTTCTTATTCCGATACACGATTTTCTGGAAAAAGTCTGTTACCTTACGAAGAATCCATGGGAAAATCGTGGAGCCCAGCCATCCTGTTAAAATGCAGAAGAGAATTCCTGATGCAAACAAAAGACAGCCGATTCCCATTACCAGAAGTCCCACAGCTGTATTGGTAACCAAAATTCCAACACCCACACTAATGCAGGCGCAAGCTGCTACGATAAATGCGAACGCCACAACTCCGGATACAAAAATCGCCAAAAACGGAAACAAGATCACCACCAGTAAAATACTGAACACGCCACTGGCTGCTGTAATGATAAATGGGGAAAGAAATACCAGGGCAATTAGGATCAGGATAAATCTGCTGTTGCTTCCCTTCTCTTTCGGGCGATATCCCCTGTGGATACGATCTGTTTTTCCTGCATGTTTCCCATCTCTTTGGCGAATCTCCGGCATATAAGAAGCCTTGTTTTCCCTCAAGTCCTCATATCCATTCTCTGTATACTGTGCATATTCCTCATTGCTTTCGTCAAGGTCTGCCTTTATTATGGCAGCCACTTTTCCGGGGCTTCCAAGCTCTCTGATCACGGAAGCCTCATTCTCAGGACCGGCTTCATCAAAATAACTGTTGTAGTAAGCCAGCGCCTCCTGCTTTTCTGCTTCCGAAATATCAGACAGCAGCCTCTCTAGCTGTTTCATAAACTGCGCTCTGTCCATACCTGTTAATTCTCCTCCCTCATGTGGCCGCTGTCCGCATTTCTGCCAACGTCCTCAAACATACTGCCTATCTTGGTGGAATAATTCTTCCACTCGATCTTGTACAAATTCAGCTGTGCCTGCCCTTTCTCCGTCAGTTTATAATATCTGCGATTTCGTCCGGCATATGCCTGATCGTAAACTTCCAGGCAGTCATCCTTCTGCAGGCGGCGCAGCACTGGATAAAGTGTGGATTCTGAAATATCCAGAACTCCGCGTACATCCTGGGTGATCTTGTATCCGTAAGTACCTTCCGGCTCCTTGGACACAACCGCCAGGACAATAGCGTCCAGAAGTGCAGCTCCTGTGTTAAATACCATCTGATCACTCCAATCATATTATATAATTCATCAATATTATTTAATTAACAATACTATATGATATATAATATAATTTTGTCAATACCATTTTTGAAAACAATTTTATATATTTCTATCATTTACACAAAAAAGGCGCAGCCAATGCCACGCCAATATTTCAACATATTTTCTTTCACTTCAAATAACTGATAAATTTCTCCGTCACAGGTGAAAGCCTTTTTTATCCTTCACTACAAGCCCAATTTTTTTCTTTTTCAACGCCTTCTATTGCTTTACCTGGCAGGCAATTTATAGATACTTGTGAGTAATTTTTTGCCTGTATTGGTCTCAAATACGCGCTCTCTGGCTGTTTCAACAGCATTCTCAGACATTTCACTTTCATCTGCATTTACAAGAAAATCAGCTTCCAGAAGAATGCGGTAATCCAGTCCGTCTACGTTTGTATAGGTGTGGTGATGGCTAACCAGATAGTTGATTCTCTCTTTCATTTCATCATCAATTTCCACATCCTTGAGGAAATTTTCTACCAGCTCAGGACTTTCTTTTTCCTGGTTGGAGCCGTTTGTATTACCATATTTTACGCGGCATACAGGGCAGGTAATGTCGTGGATCACGGCTGCGATTTCCAGAATTTCCTGCTTTCTTTCGGTTAAATTTTCCATCTCGCCAATCATTCTGGCATATGTATATACCTTCAGGAAATGGGCAATATCATGCTTGTTTCCATCGGAATATGCGATCATTTTTGCGATAACATTATTTATGGTTTGCTGTGTTTCTGTCATGTTTTTTCCTCCTCGTTTGCATTCAAAAAGCGGCAGAAATCATCTGGAAGGGGAGCTTCCAGAGTGATTATTTCATCTGTAAATGGGTGACAAAAAGTCAGCTTCCAGGCATGGAGCGCAGCTCTTTTGAAGCAGTCATTCCTATTATTTATTCTGCCTTTCGTATTCTTTTTTTCTTTGCTGTTACTCATTTTCAAACACACTCTAGGATTATACATCGTATCTCCCAGAAGAGGGTGACCTATCCCTGACATGTGAACCCGGATCTGATGGGTTCGTCCGGTTTCCAGCTGAAGCTCAACAAGAGTCACATTGCCGAAACTTTTTATGTTCTTATAATACGTAACTGCATTCCTGCTTCCTGGCAACAGTCCATCTGGAGAAATTGTCATTTTCATGGGATTTTCCGGATCCGGGGCAAGTGGTATAGCAATTTCTTTCCAGAATACAGAATCATTTGCTTCTGATAAATCTCCTTCTGCAAGCGCCAGATATTTCTTCTGCAGCTTTCCTTCTTCCCTCTGCTTCTGCAATCTGGCTGCCGCCACCTGGTTTCTGGCAAAAAGTAAAATCCCGGAGGTCTCTTTATCCAGACGTCCAATGGACCGAATGCGTGTTGTCTCATTTTTTTCACGAAAATAGGCTGCAAGCAGGTTAGAAATGCTGTCCTGATAATGGCTTCCGGATGGGTGCGTCACCATACCAGCCGGCTTGTTTACTACAAGTAAATCCTGGTCTTCATAAAGGATCTGAAGTTTCTGGGGTTTTAATCCATCTTCCAGCTCTTGTCTTTCAAAATCCAATAATTGTTTTTTTCCTTGTTCTATAAAACTACTTGTATCTGGACACACCAGTTGCTTTGAATCAATCCCTTTCGCTTCCAGACATACCTGAAGCCGATCACCAGGCACTGCTATTTCCGTTACACGGCACTGTTTTCCATTTTTAAGGATACCTCCCGGCCTGAACTTTGCCTGACTGATCTGCCTCTTTGTAAGCCCTGCCTCAGCCCGCAAAACCTCTCCTACTTTTCCAGACTCTGTGATCCTTATCTCAAGATATCTTTCCATATCTGCATCCTTGATAGCTCCTGCCCATATCTTTGTCAAAATGAAAGCTCCGCTGCTCAAAACATGAAGCTTGTTTTGCTTTATCACATAGTTTATCACAAAATGAAAGCTTATGAAATCCCCTATGATCTTAAAACAGTAAATAATAAACAAGCCGAAATACACATAGGTATTCGGCTTGCAAAATTTGTCATATATTTTTCAGGAAATTCTTTTTGTCCACGTCCCAGAGCGTGTTTGAAAAAGGCTTTCTGCAATCTGCACACTCGAATCCCCATCCTACGCGATTGGTATAGTTATTTACGAAACGATGTACTAGTTTTACCTGCTTATCAGTATTCCATCAGCCTTCCTGCCTCATCAATATAGAACACGTCATCCGGTCCTATATAATAGCTGTCGGAACCATCAAAGTACATTACATTTCCTTCCCCATCATACCAGTAATAAGTATCTCCCGGATCACTTTCCTCTACATAATCTTCATCAGGAATGTAGTCTCCGTATCCTTCACCATCGTCAGCTGTCTGGGCTTCGTAGGCGATAGAATCGGACTCTCGTAAAAAAGCTGCACCTGCATAAATATTTCCATATCCGGAAATCACAGGACTGAGCATCAGATCGCCATCTCCATCCAAAGTAACATCTGCCACATAGATTCCGCTGTCATTGACCAGTTTCAGGGCAGTTGTGCCAAGTGTGGTAAAAGTACCGCTGTCAAAAAAATATCCCCCTGTTTTATCACTATTCAGGCTGTTGTAGATTTCCCAGGTTCCTTCTCCATAAAGCCGGATATTCATGGCATTTAAATCTCCATACTGGTACCAGCTGTCAAAATAAGAGATAAACATTTCCAGGCTCTCTCCTTCGGCACTTGGATCATAATCTTCCCCTTGAGTGAAAGTGGTTTCTGTATTTTCAACGCCCTCAATCTCCGTCAGCTCCAGAGAAGAAATGGCATCCCGGTATTCCTCCTCCATCTCCTCAGCAAAATCCGCTGAAACTCTGTAAGCATAAGCAAAGGTATTGGTATCCGTCTGGAAATACAGCATTTTCCATTTGCAGGTATCTTCATTTGCTCCGGTGGTAAATTCCAGTTCATATACCGGATAAGTGAATTTCTCTGTATATTCCTGGTTCTGTACTGCTGTGAAATCCTTTATTTCCGATTCACTTACAAAACCTGCAAACTGTTCCATATATTCCTCCGGGGTACCGGTGAATTCATTGTCATTTAAAGCACTGCAGTTGACGATCACCGTCATACAGTCCTCTGTCATATCGGAATAGAAATACCCTCCTTCCCAACTGGAATTGTTATAAAGAGGGCGCAGTCCTGTATAGCGTTTATTTGACATGAGGACATAGCTTTTCTTTTCCACGCTGTCTTCGTTTTCAGTCTGACCTTCCGAATTCTCTTCTGCCTGATCTTCCTCTGCTCTGGTAAAAACCGCAGCTCCGTCATTTCCCATATGAAGAGTATCCGCGGAGTCCAGATAAAATCCCTCCAGCCACATGCCCATGCGATTGTACATGTCATATCTGCCATTTCCGTCGTTGTATTCATCCACATATTCCAGATATCCCTGAACATCATCGCCTTCTCCGGTGTGATATACAAACAATCCGTCTGCACTTAAGGTAAGAGTTTCATCAGTCTGTGCATCTTCATTTTTCCATACACCGGAAAGTGCTGCATAGTCAGCTCCGTCCTCTACCTGAATCGTATCCTCGTTTTCTGCCATTACGCTGTAAATACCAGCTGAGGGAACAACTGCTGCACATAAAATAAACGCGATGACCGCTGTAACTATTTTTCTCTTCATACCATTTTCCTCCTGTCGAAATATGTTGTACCTTTACTATACGTTTTCTCTGACAAAAATAGTATTAACTTCCAGTTAGCTTTTCCCTTCCATCATCTCCAAAAGATACTTGCGCTTCACCCGGACATCCCCTGGAATCTGTAATTTGGAATAAATCTGATTGATGTACTGCTTCACAGTTCCCTCGGATAAAAACAGACTCTGGGCGATTTCTTTGTTGCTCATATGCTTTGCCATAAGCTCCGTAATCTCCAGCTCGCGATCTGACAGTACTTTAAAGATCGGCGGATACGCCTCCTCTTTTTTTAACTGATCGCACCGCATTTCCCATTCTTTCCCCATTCTGGTGATCCTGAAAAGAAAATTTTCATTGATGCCGAAAAAGCTCCCCTTCAAAAGCTCCTCTATGTATGGATAATTCTCCACAAATGGCATAAGGATTCCATCTGGAAAAGCCTGGGAAAGTGATCTTCTCAAAAGTTCAAGCGCCTGTTCTGTTTTTCCCAGCTTCCAGTTGGCCGCAAGAAGCTGGATCTGCACATGAAGCGCCACCAGATCGTAGTGAAGAGCCTGACACATAGCAAGAATGGATTCGCTTCTTCCGATCACCTTCGAATATTCTCCCTGGGCAAGATAAACCTGATTCTCGATCATTTCCATCATCGGTCTCCCAGGTGCCAGAAAATTCACCGTAGAAAGCATGTGCGCTCCAAAGAGAGTCGGAATCCGCTCCGTTTGTCCGGTGACTGCATAGTAATAGGCGCAGGTGCTGTCAAAAATATTGACCCAGGTGGTATTATGCCCCTGCAGCAGTTCTTTTCGACGTTCTTCAAATGTATTTCTCATTTTTATGTCCATACAGATAGACAGCCTTTGTGCCAGAAAATCGCAGCAAAGTGCAATGCTTTCCTGCCCGTTTCCCTGAATCTGGGTATAAGCCTTTTCCAATGCTATATGGGCATCAACAAAATTGCCCCGCATAAAGTGAGCCTCTGCGCTCATAATCGTTTCTGCACCCTGTCCATGTCCGTTTGTGATCTTGTAATAATGAGGCATACACTGGTTCATCTCTTCCAGCTCTTTGTCAAGGTCTCCGCTTTTCCTGTGAAACATCATAAGTACAGATGGGGAGCCAAACGTCCAGCCTCCGTCACTTCGGATACTGATGGCAGGCCTTGTCATCTTCTCGCTGGCACTGCGGTGAAACTGACTCATTCTCGAAATATCATTGTACATAAGAAAGCTCTGGATCAGATCGCATTCGCCCAGAAGATTTCCTCTCTCTTCCTCAGACAGCTTTGGATGTTCTCTGATGGATGCCAGAAGAAGTTCTTTCAGTTCCAGCATTTTGGGAATATTTTTCCAGTTAAACATGCATCTCATAAGAACCAGAATTGCAAGCGGATATTCTTTTAAAACAGAAACCGGACATCTGTTCAAAACTTCCAGAACCTCTTCCGGTTTTAAAGAAGCAAGTAAGATTCCGGCATCTTTTTGCACCACCCGGAGAATAGCTGCAAAATTCTGATTTCGCCGGTATGCTGACAGGGCATAGATATAGGCACCATGTTTTTCATACCATGCACCATATCTTTCATAGTAGAAAGCCTGTCTGGAATCATCCAGTGTTCTGAACGCACGAAACGCGCACTCTTTCATCATATGGTGAAAGCGGTAAGTCTGCCCGTCATTCAGACAGGCGATAAAAGCATTCTGCCTGGTGAGCATTTTCAGGATCTGGTGTACGTCTTCTCTTTTTGTAATAAATTCTGCCATCTCTTCCGTGAATTCATCTGCGAGCCCCATGGCACTTAAAAATTCTTTTCTGTCTTCTGGCAAAGGATTCAGCATGGAAGCGGAAAACATCTGGTAAATGTCAGACGTTTTCCCTGGCAATTCTCCTGATTTTGAAAAAGAACACAAATTCAGGTAAACAGCTGCGAACCATCCTTCGCTGGATTTCAGAAGCTGCTCAAGCTGGCTGTCTGTCAGGCTGGTTCCGCAGCGGCGGATATAGGCTGACAGCTCCCCAGCGTTCAGACGCAGATCGTCTATTTCTATTCTGTGAAGTCTTCCTCCAAGTCTTACAATCCAGTCATCACTGATAAAATGATTTCGGCTTGCTACGATCAGATGCACATTTTCCGGAATCCTCCCTGCCATTCTGCACAGGAAAGTGGCCGCCCGGTCATCTTTTAACAGATGAAAGTCATCTATAAAAATATAACAATGTTCACATTTTTCCAGTTGATAGCATAGAATTTCCGTCAAAAATCCAGCGGAGGCTTCATCTTCCGGGCAGTCGTAGTTTTCCAGAAAGTTAAGACCTGCGAAGGAAAATGCATTTTGCACACTTTTCCAGAAGATGGAAAGGTTTTGGGAGTAGATGCTGATCCGGATCAGCAAAGCCTGACTGTCTTTCGCCAGTCTGGACAGATACCAGTTTACGGCAGTTGTCTTCCCATATCCCATAGGGGCTGTTATGGCTGTCAGCGCGCTGTTGGAAACAGGCTGCAGGGATTTTTGTAAACGGTCTGATATGTAAATGGAATTCAGGCTGATTTTTTCTTTAGGCATTTCATACCCTCACTCTCTTACTTTATAGATCTATTGCTGTTGAATAATTTTTCAGACACGCTCTAATGATCATTCTATATTTAATTATAGTGGAAAAGCCAGGAAATTCCAATGGATTCTTTTGCTTTTGCTTATGTTTGACTTGTTCTTTTTCTTCCGCTATACTAGAATGTGTTTAAAAAATGCTTTCTGCAAGATGTGTTTCACAGTTTGCGTGAGATTTTTTGCAGACATTTTTTTCATATCAAATTCTTTTTCAGTACTAAGGAGATTTTTCTATGGATTTAGATAGATTATCAGCTCTGCCTCAGGCTTTTCTTCATCGGATGGAGGATATGCTTGGGGATGATTTTGAACCTTTTCTGGCAGCTTATGAACAGCCGCGTACTTATGGGCTCCGGGTAAACACGGCAAAGATTTCCTGTGAGGAGTTTGAACAGATTGTGCCCTTTGAAGTGAAAAAAATCCCATGGGTTTCGAATGGTTATTTTTACAATGAGGATGTAAGGCCATCCCGGTGTGCTCTTTATCAGGCTGGACTTTATTATCTTCAGGAACCAAGTGCCATGACCCCCGCTTCCCGTATTCCGGTGGAGCCAGGGGAATATGTGTTGGATATGTGTGCAGCTCCTGGAGGAAAAGCAACTGCAGTTGGTTCCGCCCTAAAGGGTGAAGGACTTCTGGTTGCAAATGATATCAGCACTACCAGGGCAAGAGCACTGCTTCGAAACCTGGAACTGTTTGGGATTCCCAATCTTTTTGTTGCCAATGAAAAGCCTGAAAAAATGGTAAATAATTTTCCGGAATTTTTCCATAAGATCATTCTGGATGCACCTTGTTCCGGGGAGGGGATGTTCCGTAAGGAGGAAGCTCTTGCCAGGGACTGGACTCCTGAGAAGTCTGAGGAGCTTTCCAGAATTCAGAAACAGCTTTGTCTGAATGCGGCAGACATGCTGCAGCCGGGAGGACAGATGCTTTATTCTACTTGTACCTTTGCACCTTGTGAGGATGAGCAGATCATTTCCTGGCTTCTCAGGGAAAGGCCGGAGCTGTCTCTGATTTCTATGGAGGGTTATGAGGGCTTTTCCACCGGAAATCCTGAATGGGGAGATGGGAATCCACAGCTGAAAAAATGTGTGCGCATTTTCCCCCATAAGATGCAGGGCGAGGGACATTTTCTGGCACTCTTGCAAAAGGAGGGAACGGCTGGACCTTCCGCTGGTACTTCTAAGGCCGGGCGTCTGGCTGCAGATGTCCGGAAGTATATGGAAGAGTTTTTCAGGGAAATCGGGTTGAAAACTTTAGATGGTCAGAAGTTTGACTGGAACCGGGTGGAGGTTCGGGCGGATAAGGTTTATTATCTGCCGTCTGTTTCCTGTAATTTCAGAGGACTTACGTTTATTCGGAACGGACTTTATCTGGGAGATCTGAAGAAAAACCGGTTTGAACCGGCTCAGCCGCTTGCACTGGCTTTCCGGAAAAATGAAGCTGAAGCTGTGATTTCCCTTTCTGTGGATGATCCAAGACTGGAGCGGTATCTGAAAGGGGAAACTCTTACAATTGAGCCTGAGGAGGCTGCTCATTCTAAAGGATGGCATTTGCTTTGTGTGGAAGGGTATCCCCTTGGGTTTGGAAAACTTGTGAATGGGACATTGAAAAATAAGTATCCAGCGGGGTGGAGAGTGTAAGTTTGTCAAATTTTCGCTTTCCCTTCCGCCTGCGACGTGCGTGGATGTGATGTGGCGTGCCTGGTCTGAGGGCTTTGCGGAGGTTCCGAGAAAATCTTAGAGGACAGGATTTTGCGTTGAAGACATGAGAGGACACTGTCTGAGCTCCGAAGGAGCGAGTTTGGCCTCTCATGTCTTCGCTTTTAGCAAAATCCTGTTCTCTTAGATTTTCCGGGTCCTTCGCACAGTTCTCAGATCAGGCACGCCACATCCACGCACCTTCTGCGAACACAAGCAATCATCCTAACAATATCTCTTTTTTCAACGTAAAGGAATAAATATACTTCTCTTTCACCCTGCGCCCAGTCATTCTATGAAGTGCCTGAGCATAATCCTCCAGCTGGGTGTGATACAGATCAACCAGCTTCTGCTCTTCCCCCCTGCGCACACGATCCGTCTTGTAATCAACCAGCACGATCTCATTCCCTTCCAGAAAATAAGCGTCTATGATTCCCTGCACAAGCACACGTTCCTTGGAATCCCATGCCTCATCTATTTCAGCGGCACTTCTGGAAATGACAAAAGGCTGTTCCCTGAAAAGAAGCCCCGATAATGCAGCGACTTTCATTCTCTGCCCCAGTGCCCCATTCACAAAAAACTGAATATCTGAAATTCTGATACATTCTGCTTCTGCCTCAGGCATTTTTTTGCTCTGAACCAATGCGTTGATCTGCTCTTTCAGCTGCTGTGCACTATCCGTTTTATTGTACTCAAGACATTCCATCACACGATGGTAAGCAGTACCTCTTGCCGAACCTGTGAACGCCTCTTCCGTTTCCTTCTTTTCCTCAATAAATCTTGGAACCAGCGGAACAATGTCCGGTTCGAAATATACAGCTTCTTCAATATCCGTATCTTCATGGTAACTCTTCTTTTTCAGATCCGATACACTGACCTTCACCGGAATGTCCTTACGATATTCATAAGGATATACAAATCCAAAGCGCTTTTCCAGTTCCGCTCTGATTTCAGGATCCACGATTTTCTCACAATCCCAGTTATCCAGAATATCGTCTTCCATCTGCCCGGCAGCCTGTTCCACCACTTCAGCCTCCGTTAAAGTCCTCGCTGTGATCCTTTTCACCTGAAACTCTGCCGGATCATCATAAAGCAGATTATCATGGGATGGCAACAATCCAAACTCCTCAAAAAGTTCATCCATGCAGCGGTGCCTTGCAAGCGCAGGTAACACGTAGTCCCAGTAAGTTTTTCCATTCAGCCGCGTTTCTGCTGGAAGAAGTTCCTGGTCATTTTCGCGAAATCTGTATAAAGAAAGCAGCCTTTTTTCCAGATTTCCTATTGTTCCGGTCATGATCAGTTTCTCCTTGGCACGAGTCAGGGCAACGTAAAGCACTCGGATTTCCTCCCCCAGAGTCTCTTCCAGAAGCTTACGGCGGATCACCTGCTTATACAGTGTTGACACAATCATCCGACGGTCTGGCAAAATGGCGTCAGCGCCAAGACCGTAATCCGGATGAATCAGAAGTCTGGCGTTCAGATCCTGCATATTGAACTGTTTTCCCATACCGGCAAGGATAACAATCGGAAACTCGAGTCCCTTGCTCTTGTGGATCGTCATGATTTCCACGGAACCTTCTCCTGCGCCAGAAAGATTTACTTCGCCATAATCAACTTCATATTTTTGCAAATGTTCAATATATCGGACAAAATTAAATAAGCCTCTGTAACTGGTCTTCTCATAATCCATTGCCTTTTCCACCAGCATAGCGAGGTTGGCGCTCCGCTGTGCACCATTTGGCAGAGCTTTCGCATAATTACCATAGCCGGTTCTGCGGAGAATCTCAAGAATCAGCTCATGCACAGGAGTGTACACCGCAAGATCACGCATTTCATTCAGCAGGACTATAAAACCATGTAATTTGTGGTAAAGAGTTCTTTCCTGCCCCTCATATTCTTCCAGGAAATTCAACACGCTGTCATACAGCATCCCCTTCGGATGTTCTTCCCGCAAAACGGCAAGCTCCTGGGTAGTACATCCCACCAGCGGCGACCTCAGTACACCCGTCAAAGGAATATCCTGAAGAGGATTATCGCAGACCTGCAGATAATTCAGAATCGTAACCACCTCAAGTGCGGAAAAATATCCCGTCTTTGAAGCGGCATACACAGGAATTCCGTGGGCAGAAAGCACCTCTGTAAAGGTTTCTGACCAGCCGGAGGCGGTGCGAAGAAGGATTACAATATCTCCGTATTTCGCAGGACGATATTCTTTGGTTTCTTTATCAAGTACCAGCTCTTTTCCCACAATTTCCTTAATTCTGTGGGAAATAGCAAGAGCCTCCAGTTCCCGGGCATCCTTTCCTTCCATCAGATCCTCCAGTTCTTCAGAATCCTTTTCTACCAGAAGAACTTCTGCAGGAAGAAAGCTTTCCTTGTTTCCTTCCGGAAACACAGCTCCAGGATAAAGAGCTGCGGCTTTATCGTAGGCAATTCCACCAAGATCTGTTCCCATAATCTGACGGAAAATAAAGTTTGCACTATCCAATACCTGAGACCGGCTGCGGAAATTTTTATGAAGATCGATTCGCTGTTCCGTACTGTCCGTTAAACTGTACTGTTCATACTTTTCCATAAAAAGCTCTGGTCTGGCAAGGCGGAACCGGTAAATGCTCTGCTTCACATCACCTACCATGAATATATTTTTTCTTCCATCTGCCCAGCCGGAAACACAGTTAGTGATCATTTCCTGTACCAGGTTACTGTCCTGGTACTCATCCACCATGACCTCGTCATATTTCAGGGAAAGTTCACGTGCTGCCGGACTCATGTGATAAATATACTTGCTCTCTCCAGTCCAATTACCGTCGTTTTCGCCATTTTCTTCCGCTGCATGAACCCTTTGAATCAGGATTTCCAGCGCAAAATGCTCCATGTCCGTAAAGTCCAGAATATTTTTTTCCCGCTTCTTCTCTCCATACATACGGATAAATTCCCTGGTAAGCTCCACCAGCATTTCTACAGGCTCCCGGCAGGTTTCCAGAAGCACTGGAAGTTCCTCCTCCTTTACGGAAAAATACTGTGTTCCAATATCCTTTAAAATATCCTTTGCATTTTCCCGAAGAGATTTTACCTGCTCCTTCAGCGTATCATCTACAGGATCTTTTGGTTTCTTTCTGGAAAGAGCGGCAAAAGCCGGTTTGCCAAGAAGCTCTCCTGCTCCGTCAAAATCACCGGCGGCGGCTTTCTCTTCTGCTGCACGAATGAGGATGAGATCACTTTGCAGTGCTTCATCATACAGGTATGGTCCTCCTGGCGCATTGCAAAAGCTTCTTGCCTGGGTAATCAGTTCCTTTGCCTGGCAAAGATCCTCCGTAATGTTTTTCCATAACAAATTCATCCATTCTGATGATTTTACAGACTCTAAATCCGTATTTCTATAACTATCTATGCATTCTTCCAGCCAGGTATCCGGATATGGATTGCTCATGGCAGCATTATACAGAGAATAAATCAGTTCTTTGATTCCATCATCTGTTTTGCCTGATGCGTAGCATTCGATAAAATACTTAAACTTTTTGTCATCTTTTATGTAATAGTTCTCCAGAAGCTCCTTCATCACGTCCTCTTTCAGAAGCTTCAATTCTCCCTCTTCTCCTGTCCGATAACCAGGATCCAGACCAATAAGATGGAAATAATTGCGGATCACATAAGCACAGAAGCCATCTATCGTGGTGATCTGCGCCGTATGGATCAAGGTAGTCTGGCGCTGCAGATGCTCATTGTCCGGATTCTCACAGAGAGCATCCTCCAGGGCATTTGCAATTCGTTCCCGCATTTCCCCTGCTGCTGCTCTTGTGAACGTCATGATCAGCAGCCTGTCAATGTCAACAGGATGCTCCGGATCCATCACCTTTTTTAGAATTCGCTGCACAAGCACCGCAGTCTTTCCGGAACCAGCTGCTGCACTTACCAGAATATTCCGGTTTCTTAAATTAATAACCTGCTCCTGCTCTTTCGTCCAGTTCACTGCCATTATTCATCCACCTCCTTCACAAAAACATCCCACAGCTCTTCATCTGTAAAGTTTTTCAGCCTGCGGAATTCATAGCCTGGAATGTCCATGTCAAAACCGCATACGCCACTGTAAGGACAGTAGGTACAGGCATTTTTCTTTCCCAGCATATATGGAGAAACCTGGGCATCTCCGGTCATAATGGACTGTCTGATATGAGAAATCTTTGTTTTTACATAACGGTTTAAAATATCAAACTGCTCTTTTGAGGCTACAGAAGAATTTTTCCGGAAACTTCCGTCCTTGTTAAAAGATACGGGAATTGACACAAGGGAACTGTCCATTTTTTGTACCAGTTCTTTGTCTTTCAGAACCAGTCCATTCATCTTTAGTTCCTTCAGCACTTTCTCCTGGACAGTCTCTATATCTGCATCTATTTTTTCCTGAATCATAGGATCCTTAATATTGTAATAAAATACCCCTGCAGGAATCACCTCTTTATCCTTATGCTTGTTTTGCTCTACGGTAAGGGCACCGTCCATGTAGATCATCAGCTGCAGCTGCAGACCATGATACAAAGAAACCAGATCAAAAGAAGTATTCCCGGTCTTATAATCAATAACCCTGACATACAACTTCCCATCATCTGTCTCCATAGTATCCACGCGATCGATCCGACCGCCCTGAAAAACAACTTCCACACCTTCCGGCTCAAATTCCCCGGATTTCAGCTGTTTCTGAATTGCCCACACAGTTCTTCGTACCATTCGCTTGGTGCGCTGAATCATATATTCATTGCGTGCACTGCTTTTTAGAATGGTATTGCCATAATCTGCACTTATTGTATCTACCAGACGGTCTGCCAGCGCATCCCTCTCTTCCTCAGAAAGCTCTGCCAGAGAAAGCTTTTCTTTGTTCACTTCCTTTATCAGAGACTCCAGCACCTTATGCATAATAATTCCCATATCCATGGCGCGGAATTCATACTCTGCACGCTCCGTAAGTTTAAGGCCATACTGGAGGAAATGGGCAAAAGCACAGGCAGAATAACGCTCCAGCCTGGTGGCACTGTAGGGCGACACCTCTCCATAGAGAACCTTTGCCACACTTTCACTGATAATATCAGCAGGCTTTCTGGTTCTGGAAGCCTCCACCAGTTTTCTGGCTAAAGTCCTATATTCAGGACTTCTAAGATACCAGCTGTAAAGCTCGCTGTACAAAGGACTTCCCTGTCCCACAGCGCCCTCTCCAAGACCTTTCAGGAAGCATTCCAGACTGGTTCCCGGAAGCTCCATGGCGTTCAGGCTGAATTCCTCATCACCTGCATTTTTCACCTCCAGTCCGGGATATAGAGCCTGTATACTGTGGATCAGATATGCAGGACTTATAGGTTCTCCTTTTCCATTTGATAAACTGTAGGAAAGGCACAAATGCTCACTTGGCTTTGTCAGATTCAGGTACAGGTAAAAGCGCTGGGTGTTCATCAGCTCTTTCGGACCTGGTGCAAGCTCCATTCCCTCATCTGCAAAGAATTCTCTGTCCATCTGGGTCAAAATTCCGCCAGAGTCTGTATTTTTCGGAATATTCCCCTCGTTTACACCTACAAAAAACAATGCCTTTATTTCTTTCAGACGGGTTCTTTCCATATCTCCAACAAGGACCTGATCCATACTGGGCGGGATCAGCGCAACCTTTGACTTGGCAAAACCAGTTTCCAGAAGCTGGACAAATTCCGTTCTTGTAATTTCTTCCTCTCCAAGGATCTCTACCATGCGGTCAAGAAGTTCCATAACAATTCCGTATATCTGGGCGTATTCTTTTTCCAGAGCTTTTTCTCCTTTTTCTTTAAAGAAAAGCTCCTGTTTCTTTAGTTTTTTCTGTATTTCACAGCTTTCGATAAACTGATATAAACTATAACAATATTCACATACTTTTCTCTTTCCACTGGAAAATCCCTGAGCCAGGATCTCAGCCTCCCTCACAAATATTTCCCGGTATTCGTTCAGGACTTGAATATCCTCCGGATCCATGGTCCGGTAAACTCTCACCCACTTCTCGGACCACTTTTTGTAACCGCGAATTCCAAGGGCAAGCACATAATTCTCCAGCATATCCACCTGGTCCCTTCCAAGGCCGGACATATCACAGCGCAGATACCGGAAAACACTTTCGTAGGAAAAACCCTTTGTAACCATTTCAAGAGCAGCACGAATATATTCTATAAATGGGTTCATCAGAATGGTGTGCTTCTCATCCAGGAAGTAAGGGATCCGGGATTCCTCGAATACCTGAGATGCAATACTTTTGTACGCCTCCAGATTTCCGGTAATCACAGCGATTTCTCCGTATTTCAGATTTTTTTCACGGACCAGACGGCGTATTCTCCTGGCTGTCTCTTCCAGTTCTTTTACAGGGGATTCTGCTGCAAATATGCAGATTTCTTCCTGTTTCTTCTCATAGACAGATCTTCTGTAGCGGAAAAGATGCTTCTCCAGAAAGTCAAGAGAGGTGAAATTTCCAAAGCGGCCCTTTCTCTCATCTTTCAGAAGAATGGGATCATCCAGATTGCTGGTCAGACCGGACAAGGTGTGGATCATTTTCCTGCTCATATAGAACAACTGATGTGGTTTTCCCATCTGTAAAGGATTTTCTCCGGCATCCATGGTAACAGTTACCAGAACCTTATCGCAGACATTTAAAAGTTCCCGGATCACGTTCATCTGCACCGGAGTAAAACCGGTGAAGCCATCCAGAAGGAGTACGGATTTTTTCAGTTTATCAGAAAAAGGAATGGCTTTTTTCAAAGCGTCCATCACGCCTTCGCCGGTCATATAATGACCTTCCAGATACTGAAGAAAGGCCTGATAAAGGACACCCACATCCTGCATTTTCATATGAAGAAGAGAGTCTTCCCCTGTTTTTCCCAGCATGTCCTGCAGTTCTTCTTCCCGGATATCATACTGCATAAATTCTGAAATCAGAGATTTCACTTCGTCCAGATAGCCCGGTTTGTTCATCTGGCTGCCAAGATAGGGCAGATTTTTTCGATGCTGCTGCACCAGCTTCTGAAGAACCATACTTTTTCCAGTGTCATCCAGAAGCACTTCCATGGCACTGCCTGTCTCCTCGAAAATACGATAGGCAAGGCGCTGAAAGCTGAGCACGTCGATATTCAGGATTCCCTTTCCGGGATGCATTTCGACTACGTTTTTCTGTGTCTGCATGGTGAACTGTTCCGGGACGATAATATAGTACAGGTGCTGTGGATTTTCCATAGATTCCCGGATGATCTGTTCACATGCATAATGCGTCTTGCCAATACCGGAGCTGCCGATGATGAATTGTAGGGACACGTTTTTTCCTCCTTCTGCCAATTATATGGAATAAAAAAAGCCTGTATCTGATAAAAAATCATTCTGTTTTATATTCTATCATATTTTCCATGCTTTGATAATAGGATAGAATAAGAAGATTAGAGCCTGGTTTTGCGGCCAGGATTATTTTTTTCATTATCAGTGCGATACAGGAGGCGCAGTCCATGAGTTCGAAAACCAGGATTATCGTGTTACATATGAAGGAAGTGGTATATACCATTGCCTTTCTGATTCTTGCTGTTCTTCTGGGAATCCTGATCTACTTTATGTTCGGGCCTGGAAAAAGCCAGACCACTTCTGCTGCCGGAGAGGGGCTTTATACGCCTGGCGTTTACCGCAGTTCCCTTACTTTGAATAAAAATACTTTTGACGTGGAGGTTACAGTAGATCAAAACAATATCCAGTCTATTGAGCTGGTAAATTTAAGTGAAAGCACCACTGCCATGTTTCCGCTGGTAAAGCCTTCCCTGGAATCACTGGCCAGCCAGATTGTTGACAGCCAGTCCCTGGACGACCTGAAATATTCCACAGACAGGAAATATACGTCACAGCTGCTTATTTCTGCCATTGAAGATGCATTAAAAAAGGCGGAGAACCATGTAAGTTCTCCGCCGGCAGAGCAATAAACAAACCCAATTATTTCCCACCTTTACAGCTGCATGCTCCGCGAAATACAGCTGTAAAATACATGGAAAGCATACCGCACAATCGTTTTATACTTCAAGCTTCTCCAGAGCTTCCATCCATACCGCTGCGCTTGCATCACTTGGCATACGCAGGTCACCTCTTGGAGACAGCGCCACACTACCTACCTTCGGGCCGTCAGGAAGACAGGAGCGTTTGAACTGCTGGGCAAAAAATCTGCGGTAGAAGATTTTCAGCCATTTCAGAATCGTAGCCTTGTCATAGGTACCCTCAAAGGTACGGCAGGCAATGCGATAGATCTTATCCGGTTCAAAGCCTGCACGAAGCATATAATACAGATAAAAATCATGAAGTTCATAAGGACCAACCAGATCTTCTGTTTTCTGCGCGATCTTGCCGTCCTTAGGTGGCAGAAGCTCCGGACTTACCGGAGTATCCAGAATATCCAGAAGAACTTCTTCCAGCTCTTTCTCTCCGCAGGTATCTGCATAATAGCGGACAAGATGTCTTACAAGCGTTTTGGGAACAGAGGCATTTACACCATACATGGACATATGGTCTCCATTATAGGTTGCCCATCCAAGAGCAAGCTCGGAAAGGTCACCGGTTCCCACAAGAAGTGCTCCCTCCTGGTTTGCCATATCCATAAGAATCTGCGTACGCTCTCTGGCCTGGCAGTTCTCATAGGTTACATCATGAACGGAATCGTCGTGACCGATATCACGAAAATGGATATTTACCGCCTCTTTAATATTGACCTCCGTCAGAGCAGCCCCAAGGCACTGGCTTAATTTGCAGGCATTCTGGTAAGTTCTGTCTGTGGTGCCAAAACATGGCATGGTAATGCAACGGATATTCTCAGATGGCAGTCCCATCAGCTGGAAGGTACGTGCAATTACAAGCAATGCCAGTGTGGAATCAAGTCCCCCGGAAAGACCAACCATTGCCTTCTGACAGTGGATGTGGCTCATTCTTTTCTTAAGTCCCATAGCCTGAATGTTCAGAATCTCCTCACAGCGCATATCACGCTCTTCTTTTACAGAAGGTACGAAAGGATAGGGGGCAAACTTCCTGGTAAGAGAGGTCTCTTCCACTTCCACCTCAAAAGGTACGATCTGGCAGTCAGCATCATCAGATGCCGGATAGGTGGAAAGTCTTCTTCTCTCATCTGCCAGTCTCTGCACATCAATTTCTCCGTAAATCGCAGTGTTCTGGAAGCGCTTCGCCTCTGCCAGCATGGTACCGTTCTCTGCGATCAAGTTCTGCCCGCCAAATACCAGATCCTGGGAGGATTCACCCTCTCCGGCTGTGGCGTAAATATAGCCGCACACCAGTCTGGCAGACTGCCCCTTCACCAGATCACGGCGGTAGGAATCCTTGCCAACCATCTCATCACTGGCTGAAAGATTGACAATAATATGGGCACCGCCCTGTGCCAGATTTACACTAGGCGGAAGTGGAACCCACAGATCCTCGCAGATCTCCGCGCCAACTGTCAGCTCCGGCAATCCTTCACATAAGAAAATCAGATTGCTGGCAAAAGGTACGCTTTCCTCCCCAACTGTCACATCGGTCCACACATCCGCCCCGGAAGCAAAGTGTCTCTGCTCATAGAATTCATTGTAGTTCGGAATGTGAGTTTTAGGTACAAATCCAAGAATATTTCCGTGGTTCAATGCTGCTGCTACATTGTAGAGCTTGCCGTTCATCCGCATAGGAAGTCCCACAAAGATCAGCGCATCCACATCCGCAGTCTCCTCTGCAATAGTCAGAAGGCTCTCCCATGCACTGTCCAGCAGTCTTCTCTGAAGGAAAAGATCCTGGCAGGTATAGCCTGTGATGCAAAGCTCCGGCAGCACCATCAGCTTGGCATGCTGTGTCTCCATTTCACGGATTACTTCCAGAATTGCCCTAGTATTGGCCTTACAATCAGCAACTGTAACCTGCGGCGTTCCTGCCGCTACTTTAATAAATCCCTGATTCATATCCTAATCCTCTCTTATCCTACCATTTCCACGCCTTAGAGTGTGTTTGAAAAAGGCTTTCTGCAAGATGTGCGTCACAATTTGTGGGAGATTTCGCCCGGATGAGGGCGCCGTAGCGGGCTACGGCAACCGAATTTGGGTGAAATATACCACAATCTGCACACCAGTCACCAGTGCAAACTCTATGACGGAAAATAGTGATTCTGTCTCAATTCAGCTTATTTGCATCTTCTTAGAATTTCTTTCAGCTCTTCTACTGTAAAATTGTAGTTGGTATTACAGAAATGGCAGTTCATCTCGATTGGCTTGCCTTCCTGGATCATTTCGTTTAATTCTTTTCTGCCGATGCTGATCAACGCTTTCGCTACTCGCTCCTTGGAGCAGTTGCAGCGGAAACGGGTGTCCATTTTCTCATTGATCTGCACGTCAAAGCCTTCCAGCACTTTCTCCAGCAGACTCTCCGGGGTATGTCCCTCTTCTAACAGGTTGGTGACAGAATTGATCTTCTGTACGTTCTGCTCTAACCTGGAAATCACTTCTTCCTCTGCAAATGGCATCAGCTGTACAATAAATCCACCAGCCTGACGTACTGTATTATTCTTATTCATCAGGACTCCAAGTCCAACTGCGGACGGTACCTGCTCACTTGTTGCAAAATAATAGGTCAGGTCTTCTGCAATCTCACAGGTCTGAAGCATAACCTGTCCGCTGTAAGGCTCTTTTAGCCCCATATCTTTAATCACAGTCAGGAATCCAGGACCAACTGCTCCTGCAACGTCCAGCTTCCCTTTGGAATTTGCCGGAATGCAGACATCTGGATTTCCTACATAGCCCTTTACATTTCCCTGGGAATCGGCAGTTACCGTAATTCCCTGAAGTGGACCGCCGGCCTTGATCTGAAGGGTAAGAACATCTTTTTCCCCCTTCATCATGGAGCCCATCATGGCTCCTGCAGTCAGAAGTCTTCCAAGCGCTGCCGTAGCCACCGGACTTGTATTATGGTGCTCTCTTGCAGTCTCCACCATCTCAGTGGTCACTGCCGCAAATGCACGGATCTGGTCGTTAGCTGCAGTCGCGCGGATGATATAATCATTCATGTGTATTCTCCAATCTATACTGTTATAATGTTAATCGTAATCCTATAGCTATTTATCTTATTATTATATTATCATTTACCATGTTCCCTTACTACAAAGGTAAGCCTTCCGCTATCTTCCTTCGGTGGCTCCAGTGTATAAGCATCATACACTGCCAGAAGCTCCATTCCCGCTTTTCCAATAAGTTCCTTGATCTTCTCCAAAGAATAGGCTCTCTGATAGTGAACCTCCTCATCCTTCTCATAAAGTCCGTCCTCTCTTGGAATAAACAGAGCCAGCTCATACGTATTAATCCCGGTCTCCTCATCATAACTGTTCTCCCAGATAAAGCTTCCCTCATCCCGGTTCTCAGCAATCGTAGTATTCCCGATCATAGTCTGATACTTATAAACCGTATTCATATCAAACAGAAAAATCCCCTGAGGATCCAGATAATTATTTACCAGGGCAAACACATGCTCCAGTTCCTCTTCCTCTGTTATGTAATTCAGACTGTCACACACGCTTACCACAGCCCGTACGGTTCCATAAAGTTCAAACTCCTGCATATCCTGAAGAAGATACAGGATGTCATGCCCGGACTCTACCCGTTTCTCCATGGCCTCTGCCAGCATTTCCCCGGAATTATCCACTCCGATCATGTCATAGCCAGCCTCTGCCAGTATCTCAGTCATGGTTCCCGTACCGCAGCCAAGATCCAGCACAAGTCCGTCTGTGATTCCCTGCGCTGCAAGCTGCTGCTTCAGCCATTTGCCCCAGGTCTGGTAGTCCACATTGTCCTGGAACATATCATATACTCTGGCAAATTCGCCATAAGCCTGAAAATTATCCATATTCCCTCCAACTGTCACGGACACAGCCATCCATCCCGGGTAGCTGTGTCCGTGTAAGTCAACATTCTGCTTTTTCTGTTATTACTCTACAGGCATATAATATACGTCTGCACCTTCTCCATGCCAGTAATAATCCACATCATTCTGATCGTAAACGTCCTCATTATTTACAAAACGATAGGTATTTCCATCAAAGTCAACCCAGTTTCCATTTCCATCCGGAGTAATTACAAGGGGATGGCCATCGGAGTTGCGGTAAATAGTTCTGGTCTGGTTGGTATCGGTAAGCTGTTCCTGGGTAAATCCGCCGGAGTTTGTGATTGTTCCATCACTACTTCCATCACCTGAGGACGCAGAATCAGTACCTGCACTCTGTGTTCCGTCAGTGGAACCATCTGTACTTCCCTCAGTGCTTCCGTCTGCACTGTCAGAAGACTGTACCGGTGCAGCAGCTTTCAAAGAAGACTCTCCTGCAATTCCGAAGGAATCAACTGCAGCCTTAACTCCTGCATAAGAAGCCTCATCTACAACAGATCCGCAGATATTGTAATACTCATCAGAGCTCTTATAAATTTTATGGATCGCATAAACATATCCGCCGCTCTTGGAAGCATCTGTGTACTTCACAGTGTAAGAATAAACGCCTACTCCCTCCACATCACTGGCGGTATAATCCTGGATCTCAAAGTCAGTACCTTCTGCAAGGTCAGAAGCCTGCTCTAATGCCACAGCCAGATCCTGCGTATCCGGAAGCATAGCAGAAGACATGTCCTCTTCTCCCTGTCCATGAAGGATCAGGATCTTACCCTGCTCCGGGGATTCGAAGCTGAGCATATCTGCCTCATCCGCCTTATTGGACCAGGTAGCATCTGGAAGCTTAATGGAGACAGCCCCATTGCTTGATGTATAGGTGCTGTCCTGTACGTCTGGCGCGATGGTTGGCTCCGGAGTAGGTGTAGCGGTTGCTTCCGGAGCAGGTGTCTCAGTTACCACTACCTGTTCTTCCGGCTCGTCTCCGCCAAAACTGCAGCCTGTAGCAGCTGCAGAAACAATTGCTGATATCGTTAAGATAGCTAAAATCTTTTTGTTCTTCATAGTATCCTCCTTATTTCTTTTCATAAGTAAATTTTGTAAATTTACATTATTCTATTTCATTAACAAAACGAAAATATTTCTCGTTTATAAAAATCTCCCGAGCTGTATTTTACAATTTTATTACAAGCCTGTCAATGGATTTCCCACTGTAGAATCTAAATTGTTACTGTTCACTCCGTTCACAGTAACACGCTTCGCGATGCACAGAAATCATG
>OHAU01000291.1_pt1 | contig 74094 bp, 65 predicted proteins | sample 1577181 | NCBI WGS metagenome assembly OHAU01 (sample SAMEA3541472, study PRJEB24748) | human gut metagenome | biome: human gut; feature: human-associated habitat; material: faeces | place: China | collected 2012
GTCACCATTCACCCTTCTAAATGTATAATTGTATAGGTCCTTAAAGTCCTTACCCATACCATAGCTAGCTTTATAGGCTCTGATTATTTCTATATCCTTTTTTATAGCATGGCTCTGTGAAGACATCAATCTATTGTATTCTATCTTATCAGTTACTTTCAACCCCTCTGAAAGTGATTCCAACATAGAAATATAAGCTGAATATCTCAACTTTTGATCAGGAGAATTGATTAGGGCGAGATATGAATAAAACTCTGCCTCATCCTCTTTTACAACTCCTCTTTGGTATGCCATGTACTTGCCTAATATAAATGGCTGATATAAAGATGGTAGCTCGTTACTTACACTCACCTCATTTGTCAACATATAGTACCTAGCATCAAGCCCCATGATATTAAATACTGGCGACTTGATAGAGTACTTAGGTAGGCAGTAATGACCACCTAAGATAGGGAATTGGTCTGATATAATACTGTATCCCTGACTGATTTGAGCTGATATATCCCTTATGTCCCAGCTGGAATTGTCCGAATCACCAGCATCAATATTGGTATTTAAAAGTTCTTTTGTCTCAACAGCCTTTGACTCTATATACTTGTAAACTTCGACCCTTTTGGCATTGTCAGCATTTACCTTGACCTCTGTTGAATACTTGTGATTGTATTTTTCTATTAACGATGTCGATAGGTCTGGTATATGATAATTAAGTCCAGCAAGTAAAACATATATGAACATAGATACACATATGACATTTACACTGCCCCAGAACAGCCTATAGATATATGTGATCCATTTTTTGGGTCTTACTATATTCTTGATAAAGTTTATTATTGCCAATAAAATAAATATGATGATAACTACAGTTACTATATCCCCAACTGGAACAGATATCTTATCAAATATCAGACTTAGTTTTTCTCTAAAAAATCTGTTTATAACATTTGTATAAATCAATTCGGTTGCCTTGTTATACCTCGATGCCAACCCTATAAAAAACACCGACACTATAAATAGCATAATAGGTCCGATCTTAAATTTAAACATTTCCTCACCCCCAGCATGATATATTATAACACAATTTTAATCTGTTATGTATACAAAATATCCATATCTGGTCTTCTTACAATACGTTTGTAATCTAGCTGAAATTGGTCTATAAGTGAGTCATCTCCATTGATAAGTTCTTCCTTCTCTTTCTTGGAAAATCTATTTTTTATAAGGGCCTCAAGTCTCATAGCATCAGACTTTGAGTATAACTCTATATATAGTTCCAAGCTCTTCACTTTTTTATTTCGGGTATATTTGGCTCCCTTTCCATCCTTATGCTTTTTGTACCTATTGGCAATATCCGTTGTATATCCACAGTAGAGGGACCCATCCTCACACCTTATTAGATATGTGAACATATATTATCCCCTACAAAATCCCTTAGGACCAATAAAGCTTTTATGTCTATTGGGCTATTTGAATCCATTATCTGTCTAGCTTCTTCTCTTGTAACCAAAATGGTATCTATATCTTCACTGATTTCCTGGTAGTCTTTGGATATATTCCCTCTCACCTTTCCGTATACTATGGCTAGTGATTCATCTGACATACCAACGGAAGCGTATGAATTCTCAACGGTAAGGTCTTTGTTAATGTCATATAAATCAAGACCTGTCTCTTCCTTCATCTCCCTTATTGCAGACTCATATATGTCTTCATCCTTGTCTATTAAACCAGCAGGCAAAGAATATATATAGTCATTTATTGGGACCCTATATTCTTTTATAAGGACTAGTCTATCGGTATCTGCTTGCTTGTTCATACCTACAATTAATACTGCATCAGCACCGAACTCCCTATCTTTGTTTAATAAATCTGTGTAATCTTTTTTGTTTTTTCTTGAGGCTACAATCCATTTTTTGTCCTGGTTTAGTTTATTTTTATACATCACCTCGTATACATTCAGAAACTTAGATTTATATCTAACTTCAATTAATTTAATTCTATTTTCATTTTTACTATAAAAACTCATATGTTTTGCTTAAACTCCTTTACTTTCACTTAATTATGCTATATAATATATTTAATAAAACAGGTAAATGTTTTCAAAAATTCAACATAGAGATTTGTTTAAGGGGGTGTAATTATGTTGAACGCTAGAAAAAGAAGACCTTTGAGTTTCAGTGAATTTATTGATGAACATATGAATGAGTTTGTAGAACTTGATTCATATCTATCAAGAAAAAAACTTTATGGTGTAATTTCGGACGTAGACGATTTGTCACTTACCCTAACTCATACTTCAAAAAACTCTACGATTGAAGGAGCAGATGAAAACCATAACTTATATATTCCTATAAATTCAATAAAATCAATAAAGAAACTTTAGTTACAACTAATGACTAGCCAAGATAAACTTAGCTAGTCATTTTTTATTTTTATTTACTTTATCAGTGCTTATTTACCAAACATTGACATACTGTATTTCCTCTTGTAGTTCTCAACCTTTTTAGTCATAGCAACTACTTCTTCTTTTAGGCCTGGGCTAAGTGACTTGATACCATTGTTTGTAATGTCTATCACTTCTGCTGACATAGGTAACTCACCTAATAGGTCTAGGTCGTATTCCTTCAAGAAGCTGTCCAAGTTGTCATCCTTGAATATTCTTATCTTTTCATCACATGATGGACATGGAACGTAGCTCATATTTTCAACCAATCCAATAACTGGTATATCCATCTGCTTGGCCATGTTAATAGCCTTTGCAACTATCATAGACACTAGGTTCTGAGGTATAGATACCATAACTATTCCTGTAAGTCTTATAGACTGCATTACTGTAAGGGCAACATCACCTGTTCCAGGAGGCATATCAATTAATAGGTAGTCTAAATCTCCCCATACTGTGTCATTGTAGAACTGCTGAACAGCTCCACCTACCATTGGCCCCCTCCATATAACTGGAGCCTCTTCTTCATCTATCAAAAGGTTTAGTGATACTACCTTTATGCCTGACTGAGACATAACTGGAACTATAAAATCACCATCTGAATATGCCTTAGCATCACCCATATTAAGTAACTTTGGAATACTTGGACCAGTTATATCTGCATCAAGTATTCCTACAGTGTGGCCATTTTCAACTAACTGCTGGGCTAAGAGTGTTGTCACAGTTGACTTACCAACTCCACCCTTGCCACTCATAACGCCTATAACCTTTTTGATATTGTTGTTAGGCTTATTTGTTGAATCACCTATTGCTCTATTTTCTTCTGTCATTTTAAAACCTCCAAAAAATTTATTAATTTATATTAGGGCTAGTAATTTATTTTTTACGGCCTCGGATGCAAATGAAGATTTAACAGCATTTACATATAGGTTTTTATACCCATTTTTGTCCAAATTCAACATATCAAAAACTATTGATAATTCTTTACTTAAGTTGGTATTTGATACCCTTGTATTGTCGGTATTAAAGGATACGTTAATTCCTTCTTTATAATAGTCAATAAAAGGGTGGGCATCCATTCTTTCTACTGTAGAGGTCTGTATATTACTAGTTGGACAGATTTCCAATAAAATTCCCCTATCTATTACTATACCATATGCATTAGAATTGTCAAAAATTCTTACACCATGACCTATCCTCTCAGCTCCTAAGAGTTCTATAGAATCTGCAACATTTTGTCCAGAAGCAGCTTCGCCCGCATGTATGGTAATCCTATAGCCATATGATTTTGCCAATTTCATAGCATCTATAAACTTGTGAGCAAAGCCTTCACATTCTGGTCCAGCAAGATCTACTCCTACAACACCTTTACCTATAAATTTTTTCCCAGCTTCTATGGTTTCTATTGCCTGGTCCTGGGATAAGTTCTTCATACAGCAAAGTATTATATTTCCATATATAGGATAATCCTCTGTAGCCCTGTCCATACCTCTTTTTACTGCCCCTATGACATCAGCTAGGGATAGGCCTTTTTGAGTATGCAGTACAGGTGCAAATCTCAGTTCTAAGTATACCAACCCATCATTATAGGCATCTTCAAAAAATTCATAGGTAAACCTTTCAAGGGCCTGACTTGTCTGCATAAGTTTTATAGGTAGATCAAAGCACTTCAGATAATCTACTAAAGAAGCTTCTTTTTCCTTGGCGGTAAGTCTAGACTCAATGTCCTTATAATCACCTATGTCAATACCTTGTTTTCTTGCTTCATCAATTACAGATTCGACCCTCAAAGACCCATCTAGGTGTCTATGTAAGTCTATTTTTGGCAATTTTTTTATATCTATATTATCTCTACTAAGCACATTATCCTCCATTTAAAAATATTCTATAAGAAAAAAGCCCCAAATGGGGCTTTAACTTATATATGTCCCTGCATTCTGTTCATCTCTTCAACTATGTTCTTTGAGTGGTCAGAAATTCTCTCAAGGTTTGAAATTATATCTAAGAAGTATATACCTGCTTCAACAGAACAAGATTCTTCGTGCAACCTTGCCATATGTGAGTTTCTAGCACTTTGTTCAAGTAGGTCTACCTTCTTTTCTCTTTGAGCTACTGTCTCAGCCAGCTCAAGATTGTTTGTTTTAATTGCTGTTATAGAGTCATAGAAGTTATTTGATGCTATATCAAATATTAGATCTAACTCCTTTATAGCTTCTTCTGAAAATACTACATTTTTATCAGACAATTCCTGTGAAATCTCTGCTATATTCTCAGCGTGATCACCGACTCTTTCTATATCGTTAACTATATGAAACAAGACATCAGTCTTTATCCTTTCAGCGTCACTAAGGTTTCTAGTAGTTAATTTAAATAAGAAATTAGTTATATCGTACTGTAAAGAATTAACTATTTGCTCGTAGTCAAATGATTTTGATCTTAGTTCATCACTTCCAGACTTTATTGAGTCGTAGGCGTAATTAAGAGACCTTGTAGATCTACTAGCCATTCTAATTATTTCATCCACTGTATTTGATAGGGCTATTGAAGGTGTTTCAAGCATTCTATCATCAAGGAACTTAGTAGTTGCTAGCTTTTCATCCTCATCCTCTTCGTTTAGTGGAACAAGTTTATAGGCAAGTTTGACTATATAATTACTAAACGGAAGAAGTATCACTACATTCACTAGGTTAAATAGTGTATGAGCATTGGCTATCTGTCTTGGAACATTAGTAGGGTCTACATTCTCAACTATTCTAATTATAGGTCTTGAAAGTACAACTATGAATAGTATTGTACCTATAACATTGAAACATAAATGCATAAGAGCAGTTCTCTTAGAGTTTCTGCTAGCACCTATAGTAGATAAAAGTGATGTAACACAAGTACCAATATTATCACCGTATAGAACAGGTAGAGCAGCTGTAATTGGTAACACACCTTGTGACGCAAGAACTATCAATATACCTATTGAAGCACTTGACGACTGTATAGTACCTGTAATCATAAAACCGGCCAAGACACCAAGAAGTGGGTTCCTACTCAAATACAACATGGCATTGTGTACTGACTGCATCTCTGATACTGGAGCTGCTGCTGCCTTCATAAAGTTCATACCAACGAAAAGTATACCAAAACCTATCAAGATTTCGCTAAAATTCTTTACTGTAGTGTTCTTTGAAAATAACCAAAATAAAACACCTATACCGATAGCTATCGGAGCATACTTTTCAATACTAAAAGATACAAGTTGGGCTGTAACAGTAGTACCGATATTGGCACCCATTATAATACCTATGGCTTGTTTTAATGTCATAATTCCAGCATTTACAAATCCAACTGTCATAACTGTAGTAGCACTTGAAGACTGTATGATTCCAGTAACAACTGCACCAACCAAGACTCCCATTATCCTATTGGTAGTCAACATTTCAATAATTTTTTTAAGTTTATCACCGGCTGCCTTTTGTAAACCATCTCCCATTACGTTCATACCGTAAAGGAACATACCCAGACCAGCAATCAAAGATATTGCTATCTCCATTTCTTCACCTCTCCTAATCGATTTGCTTATAAGGCATTCCTCAAATTTGCATGGCTATATATTAAGCTACATACCACAATACCCTACAGCTAATATAATATCACGAATTGTAAAAAAAATGTTAAGATAAGGTTAAATTTAACATCATCTTAACATAATTTCATATATTGAGCTCGACTAGATAAATAAACTAAACACCGAATTTAATTTTGTTAAAAAGTATGTTCATGGCCATCTTGTCGTCTAGCAATGGTTTGATAAAATATTCATTTTTCTGTAACTGACCTACATTCATATATCCCCTATTAGAAATATTTATCCTCCTTAGGTCTTCCTTGTATTCTCTATGATTTTTAGTTATTATTCCTATTCTTCCCTTGGCTTCGTATATCCTAAAATAATCACCAAGACTCTTTTCTTCACCTTTTTCTTCAAGTATGCCTTCTGTGTTGTCTATAACCTCTCTTAGGTCTAAGTAGCCTCTTTCATATACCTTTGGGTCTATGCCGTATGGGAGCAGTTCAACTAGCCTGATATCTATATCATTAGATATAGACAACTTCATAAAATCAAGCAACTCGTCATCATTAAAGCCCTTTATTGCTGTACAGTTTATCTTTACTTTTACATCTGCTGACCTACAAGCATCAATAGACAAAAATACTTCCTTAAGGTTGGCCCCCTGCATCAAGGCCTGGTACCTATACTCTTTTAGGGAGTCTATGGATAAATTTACATTTGTAAGACCCTTAGCCTTAAGGTCTAATACTCTAGTACCAAGTCCAAGTCCATTAGTAGTAATGCCTATATCTTCAATACCGGACTTGTTTGCATATTCTATAAGTTGGTCCAAACCCCTGTATTCAAGTGGTTCACCACCCACAAACTTTATTTTTTTGAGCCCTCTTTTAGCAAAGAAATCAATCGATTTTTTGTAGTCATCTAGCTTCATGGCTTGACTATCCTGATCAATAATATTTGCTTCTATAGTAGGTTTTAAATAAATTGGTTTGTGGCTATTCTCCTCGGTTAATATCAATCTTAGATATGATAAAGCCTCTTTCATTTTGTTCACTTCCTTTACAATACTCTTATTTGAATATTTTTATCAAAGAATCTTCCATAGTTTTGGATATTATCCTTCTTTGCTCCATGTAATCATAGTAAGTATCAAATTCATAACATACATACTCTAGACCTTCTGATGCTAGCTTGTTTATCCTACTAATATTATAGTCATAAAATATTTCGATACGTCCAACCTCTAGGATCATTTTATATATGCACTTGTACATATCATCTATAATCCTATTGCTGTATTCACCAAACCTATCGACTATATTTATGATACTCTCTATATTTATAAGAGACTTCTTGTAAAAACTCAAGAAATTCTTAAAGTCATCCGTATTTGAATCAGGTTCAAGTTCAAATAGTATTCTAAAGAATAAATTCCATGTCACTTCACTATTCATCTTCTCTATAAATATTGCTGACACATCAGAGAAAAACTCATCCTCAAATTTAAGGTCCTCATCTATTTCAAGTGTTGCATTAAAGTCTATGTCCTTATTTATAAAGCCGTTTATCTTCCTGTATTCCTCTGTCATAAAGGCACTTAGGGAGTCCGGATGTTTCTCATACTTATTCATAGAATAACTAAGGATGGTCTCACAAGGCTTCTTGAAGTCTATCTTAAATGAAAGCTGGTTTTCCATCTTGACAGTAATAGCGTCATATAAAAATTTAGCAAATAGGGAATGTATCTCGTCTTTGCTAGTATTCTTATCTACACTGTTTCCAGACTTGAAATTATCGTATATATTTAGTAGCTGGTCATCTATCATTGTAAGATTATTCTTTATAGATGACATCATATCCTTCAAAAATTTATCTTCTAACAAGTAAGTAGAATTTTTATATATAATTTTGTGTTCAATTTCACTCCAAAAGACATTTACAAGTGACTTAATCTGGAGTTCAAACTTGATTTTCCTATTCAAGAATGTATACTCACCGTCAATTTTGTAGATTTCAAACCCATTTTTTTGTCTTAGGGGCTGCCTATCAAACATATATAGCAGGATATTCTTGTTTGCCTTTGAATAGAAAAACTTACCATCATCAGTCATGTTGAATAACTTTTTAATTCGCATAAATATTTCTTTTTCATCCTTAACAAACTTGCACTCGATCCTAACACCTATAAGGTCAGGTATATCAGATATAAGATCTTTGGCCCTATCATAGTCTACCATATATCTATTTCTAATTATTTTTTCTTTTAAACTACTTTCAGACTTGATTCTGGAGCTAACGGCTATTAACTGGCCATCCTTAATTGGGAGTGATCCAAAATACCTTACCAACTCATCTTCTATAACCTCAAGGGCTGGTGTTTGCTCCTTTAACAAGGAAATAGCATCATCAATAAATTCAAATTCTTTTAGACTCATACTGTCCTCCACGCACTCTCATTAAGTTAATTATACCACAAATTTATAAAGCTATATAGTTAATCAACAAAAAAACTGACTAGCAAGGTTAGGTATAACCTTACTAGTCAAGTATTTATACATATTATTTACTTTGCAATTTTAAAAGAACTCTTAAGAGGTACTATCCTGTTGAACACTAGATTGTCTTGTCTTGAGTATTTTGTATCTAGGCAGAAGAATCCATTTCTGATAAACTGTAGTCTTTCTCCTGGCTTAATACCTTCTGTACCAGTCTTTTCAACAAAACCATTCTTAATTATTAGAGAGTTTTCATTAATCTGATCTAAGAAGTGCTTGCCTTCATTTTCAGGATCATTGTCAAGAATTAATGGTTCATATAGTCTGAACTCAGCTGGTCTACAATTGTTGGCATCTACCCAATGGATTGTAGCCTTTACTTTTCTACCTTCAAAGCCTGAACCAGACTTAGTAGCAGGATCGTATGTGCAATGGATTTCTGTAACTTCTCCATTTTCATCCTTTATAATGTCGTTGCATTTTACATAGTATCCACCCTTTAGTCTGACTTCGTTACCTGGATACAGTCTATGGTACTTCTTGGCCGGAACTTCCATAAAATCGTCTCTCTCAACATATAGGGTACCTGAGAATGACACCATTCTCTTGCCCATTTCTTCGTTCTTTGCGTGGTTTTCTATTTCTATTTCTTCTGATTCCCCTTCAGGATAGTTAGTTATAACTAGTTTAAGTGGGTTAATAACAGCCATTGCAAGTGGAGACTTAGGCTGTAGGTCTTCCCTAAGGAAGAAGTCAAGCATCTGGCTATCTACTACAGAATCAGCCTTTGATACACCTATTTCCGCACAGAAGTTTCTGATAGCCTCTGGTGTGTAACCCCTTCTTCTAAGACCTGATACTGTAGGCATTCTAGGATCGTCCCAACCATCAGTTATACCATTGTCAACCAATAGTTTTAACTTTCTCTTAGACATTACAGTATTAGTCATATTAAGTCTTGCAAATTCTATCTGTCTAGGAACCTTAGGCATTTCACATTCCTTTACTACCCAATCATAGAAAGGTCTCTGGGCTTCAAATTCTACTGTACAAATAGAATGAGTTATACCTTCAATTGCGTCTTCTAGTGGATGGGCAAAAGTATACATAGGGTATATACACCACTTGTCACCAGTATTGTGGTGAGTAGAATGAGATATCCTGTATATAGCTGGATCTCTAAGGTTGATGTTTGGTGATGCCATGTCAATCTTAGCTCTTAATACCTTAGCACCATCTTCAAACTCTCCATTTTTCATTCTTTCAAATAGGTCTAGGTTTTCTTCAACTGTTCTATTTCTATAAGGTGAATCCTTACCTGGTTCAGTAAGAGTTCCCCTGTACTCCTTCATCTCTTCGGCAGTAAGGTCATCTACATAAGCAAGCCCCTTCTTGATTAATAGAACTGCTCTTGAATACATCTCATCAAAATAATCAGACGCAAAATGAAGTTCGTTCCAATCAAAACCAAGCCATCTTACATCATTTTTGATTGATTCTATGTATTCAACGTCTTCTTTTACAGGATTCGTATCATCAAATCTCATGTTTACCCTTCCACCAAACTCTCTAGCTAGGCCAAAGTTCAGACATATAGACTTGGCATGACCTATGTGTAGGTAGCCGTTTGGTTCTGGTGGAAACCTTGTTATAATACTGTCATGTTTTTTAGATTCTAGGTCATCTATTATTATGTTTCTTATAAAGTTAGAGTTTTCTCTGTCGTAAGCCATACTTACCTCCTGATTATTAATTTATATAGATTTTAAATTTTTATAATACATATTTTATCTGGATATATGTTTGATCTCTCATCTGACCTAACATTATCTTGTTTTAACTTAATGGATTAACAGGGTATCGTCATATACAGAAATCAAATTCTTTTGAACCTGGTCAAGTTTTGACCTATCATTATCATCAAAACTTCCGTCTAGCCCTAGTTTTAACCCATCTTCAATGGACCTCAACATTTTTACCATCGTTTCAATATTGTGGGGTACATTCTTTTTAGAGTCTTTCATCTTATCATCATAGACCTTGTCCTTTATATTGTTCTTTGACTGGTCCTTTGCAACCAAGTCTATTGCTTTTTGAACCTTCTTAGGGTCAATACCGTCTACTTCCTTGATTTTATTATTCACAAGTCTTATCTGTTCCTTAACTTTTTGTGGTTCTATCTTATAGTCTCTGTCTTTTAAGGGTTGAATCAGATTACTTATATAAGTATTATACCAGTTATAGCCACTATCAACTACTGAATTGTTATAAAATTCGTATTCAACCTTATCTTCCTTTACATCTGTAGAGACTATATACTGCTCTCTATCTATTTTTTCTCCACAACCCACTAGGAGGCTGGTAGCAAAAAACAATAAGGCTATTATTTTTTTATTCGTCATAGTCCACTCTCCTATTATGATACTACCTCAGCTAGCTGCCCATTAAGCGAAAATGACTTAGGATCAGTAATCTTGACATTTACAAGCCTACCTACTAGAGACTCATCCCCTCCAGTGAAATTCACAGTCTTGTTTTGTCTTGATTTTCCAGTCATAATACTAGAATCTTTCTTGCTAGCACCTTCTACTAAGACTTCTACAATTTTACCATCGTATAGGTGATTTTTCTCACCTGATATCCTATTTATTACAGAAAGGACCTTGTCAAACCTCTTATGCTTGATTTCTTCAGGTATTTGGTCTTCCATTTTTGCTGCAGGTGTTCCCTGTCTTTTTGAATATATAAATGTAAAGGCCGTATCAAATCTTACCTCTTCACATATATCTATTGTATCCTGAACATCCTCGTCTGTCTCTCCAGGGAAACCTATCATAATATCTGTAGAAAAGGCAAGATCAGGTATCTCTTCTTTTGCCTTCTTGATAATATTTAGATAGTCTTCCTTAGAGTAGTGTCTATTCATCTTCTTTAAAAGTGATGTAGAACCTACCTGGAATGGTAAATGTAAAAACTCACAGACTTTTTTACAGTCCCTCATAGCGTATATCACATCATCTGATATGTCCTTTGGATGAGAAGACATAAATCTTATCCTCTCAAGCCCCTCTATTTCATTAACCCTTCTTAGTAAGTCTGCAAAACTAATCCTATCATCTTCTTCCAATGTCTTACCATAAGAATTGACATTTTGACCAAGTAATGTAACCTCTCTAACTCCGCCCTTTACTAGGTCTTCTATCTCAGAAATTATATCTTTAGGCTTTCTAGATCTTTCCCTACCCCTTGTATAGGGAACTATGCAGTAGGTACAGAAATTGTTGCAACCATACATAATATTTACAAATGCCTTTATATCAAATTTCCTGTTTGACTTTAAACCTTCAACAACTTCGCCATCTATATCCCAAACATCTACAAGTATCTTGTCTGATTCAAATGTACTTGCTAGTAGCTCTGGGAACTTGTAAAGATTATGAGTACCAAATACAAGATCTACATGTTGGTGCTTTGCCTTTATTTCTTCAACTATATGCTCTTGCTGCATCATACAGCCACAGACAACTATCTTCATGTCTGGTCTTTTTCTCTTGATTGACTTTAGGTGACCTAGGTTACCATACACCTTTAGCTCAGCATTTTCCCTTACTGCACATGTATTGTATATTACAATATCAGCAGTATCTTCTGATAGAGCTCTTGAATAACCAATTGACTCTAACATTGAAATTAACATCTCTGAGTCATGCTCATTCATTTGACATCCGAATGTTTGCATGATAAAAGATTTTCTTTTTCCAGTTTTTATAAACTCATCCTCATTCTTTCTATGAAGCATTTCTATATATTTTTCTTGCTCTTCTATTTTTTCCTTGGATATTTCTATCTGTTTTCTTTCCGACACTTTAATTCTCCTCACTATAAAGGCACTGTAACCAGCGCCTTATTTATTTACTATATTCTATTTTACCATATAATTTATATTTTTTGTATTTTGATTTCATTGTATATATAATATTATAACACTATAGATAATAATACAACGGTTTTCAGGCGTAATTTAAGCTATATGCAAATATTTTTAGCACTATCTATGTTTGAAGTATGTTAGCATACCTAATCCTGCCGAATCAAATGAATTTGTATTTACTACAGGATATCCTAAACAAGTATATTTATCTTCAACCTTACCATTGGATTTCAGCAACCCCACCTGTCCCGATTTCGCACCCAACTGAATTATTATTGTATTTTTAGGATAAATTAATATAAACCTCATTTTCTGCACTAAAAAAGCACCCTAACGACTGTTAAGATGCCTACATATTATAAATTATAATATCCTGCCATATATCTTTTATAGGTTTATCGTTTATATAATGGTTATTAACTAAATCCTCTGCATCCATATAAAAATCTTCAATTTCTCCAAAATCTCTTGATATAAGCAGTTCTCCCTGTGGTGCACCGATATAATATCTAACACCATATAAATCAAACTCAATGTCTAAACCCATTTCAATTGATTCTATAAGTTCTTCTAGGTTAACAAACTTATCATCTGCCATAACTAACTCCCCCTTATTAAGTCTCTATTAACAATAGTATCAGATTTTGTTAACTCTCCACCTTCTTTTTCTCTTATATATTTTCCCTTATCCTTTTGAACAACCTTCCAGTTATGAGCGCGAGGCACTGCCGGATGTTTCTTCAGATTTCCATGGTCGGTAAAATCTAATTATTTTTCCATGATACATCAGGATACAACCCTTGTAAATCCTTATATGCGTTACTATTATTATACTTTATATCCATAAACTTATCAAGGGTATCAGCCACATTAGACGGTGTAAAGATTTTGTAGGGAAAAACTATAGACTTTACCTTAATTTCCCCTACAAATATTTTACACTAGCTTTGAAAATATCGTCGGTAGATTTTGTCTTCACCTAACAGTGAGGATTTTTTTCTACCAAGGCTAAAATGTGTAGAGCCATACTATCCATACAGCAATATTAAAGCGCCATTATATCATCATAAAACAAGTATTTGTCACCCTCAACAAGACAAGGTATACCTATATAACCACCCTCTCTGATAGGTTCAAACTCTTTTTGAGTATCCCTTATTTTTAGAAACTCCTTTAAGACTGATATATCTTTTTGTATATCGAGTAGCTCATATTGTACTTGTCTACTATTCAAATGCTCCATAGCTGGCGGACAGTCTGGACATAAATGGCTAATATATAATTTCATGATTATCTCCTATTATTTTATAATTCACCTAAACTTATCTACTATTTAACTATATCATCTATCTTTGTATCTAAGTTTGCTATTCTATGACCCTTACTTAATTTTTTCAGACTCTTAGCTAGATATACTAGGGCTACAAGACCTGATCCTATGTCACTCACTGCATTGGAGATATAGACCCCATCAACACCTAAGAACCTAGGTATCAGATAGATAGCTGGTAATAATATGCCTCCATATCTCAGTACATAAAGTATTGTAGCTGACCTTGGTTGCTTTGTAGACTGCAAAAATGTAGTCGCCAAGGAATGGCAGGCTATAAATGGGATACCCAATAGGTATATCCTAATATTTTTATTTGTAATCTCAAGAAGATCTCTTTGGCTTGTGAACATCCTAGTAAAAACATGAGGAAATACTTCTATTGCTACTAAAAATGACAATGACACTGCTAGCATTATCATAAGTGATAACTTTACAGTTTCTTCCACCCTCTCATATCGCTTAGCTCCAAAATTGTAGCCTATCAATGGTTGTGCACCCTGACCTATACCATATATTATCATAGTCACAAAAAGACTTATCGAACTTATTATAGTAACTGAAGCTAACTGATAATCGCTTCCATAATGGATTATTGACCTATTCAATACTACAGCAACTAAAGTTCCAAATATCTGCATATAAAAATTTGGTAGTCCATTAAGAGCAATATCCTTGACCTCTTCTAATGTCAGCTTGATTCTTCCTTTCCTAAGCTTGATATGCGTATCCTTATTTTTAAGGAAAAAATATATTACATAGACTGTAACAATTGTCTGTGATATAAGTGTTGCTATTGCAGCTCCTCTTACACCCCACTTGAAAATATATATAAATATAAAGTCTAATACTATATTTATTACCGAACTTATAAATACTATGTACATTGATGGCTTGGCAAATCCCAAGCTCCTCACAGTGTTGTTGAGACAATACCCAGTAAGTCCAGGAGCCCCACCCATTAATATTATAACTATATAGTCCTTAGCAAGTTTATATACCGACTCTGACACACCCAACAAGCTAAATAATGGGTCTAAAAATATCAAGCAAACTGCTGTGACTAGAATCTGTGTTATAACTATCAGTACAAGAGATGACGACAAGAGTCTTTCAGCCCCATCATAGTCTTTCTCTCCATTTTTTATAGATATAAGCGTAGACCCTCCAATCCCTATAAGAAGGACAAATGCCATCTGCATAACCTGAAAAGGCATTGTTATGCCTATAGCAGTAAGCCCTAGTGGATCTGATTGACCTACGAATATCCTGTCCACTATATTGTATATGGCTGCAATAAGCATGCTAACTATAGCTGGTATACTTAATTTCACCAGAAGTGACGATACCGAATCATTTTCTAAATCTTTGTTCATAATTACACCCTAGGACACAATAAATCTATTGTGTCCCACTCTTTCTACTATCATTATTAATACTGAAACTTATCTCAGTTCCCTCATTCTTTTTACTTTTTATTACCATTTTTCCACCATGAAGCTTAATTATCTCTTCACTTATAGCAAGCCCCAAGCCACTACCTGTCTTATGGTAGTCTTCTTGGAAAAACTTTTTAGATACTTTGTTTATATTCTGTTCATCAATACCTATGCCAGTATCTGTAACACTAATTTCTGTAACATAGGTAAATTGGTCAACCTTTAGATAAATATTACCACCCTCAGGTGTGAACTTAATAGAGTTCTGTATTAAATTGATCAAGACTTGCCTTAATCTGTTTTTATCCGCATATATTGTCTGCATATTCTGGTTTACAAACTCAAAAGAAAGTCTTAGGTTTTTGTCCACTGCAATTGACCTCAGCTGGTTGATAACACTTACAACAAGGCTCTCTATATTTACAGGCTCAAGCTGCAACTTTATCCTGTCAGATGACAACCTTGAAAAGTCAAGCAACTCTTCTACTAACTTAATCAACCTCTGGGCTTCATCCTGTATAATATTTAGGCCCATCAGTTCCTCTTCCTTGGATATATTGTCAAGCTGTAGGGTCTCACTCCAACCGTTGATTGATGTTAGAGGAGTTCTCAACTCATGCGATACAGAAGATATAAATTCATCCTTTAACTTTTCGCTCTTTTGTATTTCTTGAGCCATATTTTCAAAGGTCCTGGCCAGGTCACCTATTTCGTCATCTGAAATACGCTCCTTGTTCATCTTGATATTATAATTACCCTTTGCTAGCATATTTGAAAATATCTTTAACTCAGTAAGTGGTTCTATAATAGATTCCGCAAACTTCAAGCTAAGCCCTATACTGAATAGTAGGACTAGGATACCTATTAGAATCATATAGGCTACCATCTTTACTATTTCCTTATTGAGGTCTTCAAGGGATATTGAGAATCTTACTACACCATCAACTGTACCATTGACTTTGATTGGAACAGATACACTCATTACCCTTTCGCCTGTGTACTTTTCCTCGTAATCTAATGGCACGATATTACTTGAGTTTTGAAGAGCCTTTTTAACATCTGGATAGTTCATAGTATCCTCTGTATTAAATCCATATTGGTCTATTACAACCTTTCCACTCTTGTCTATGATATTTATGGCTATCTTATTGCTAATAGCATTGTTTTTGTTTTCTAAAATATTGATTGCCCTGTCCATAAATCCTACATTTTCAATATAGGCAGCATTAAATACTGCATTAGTATAGGATACCTGAGACATCAAGGACTGCTTGATAGATGTATAATAATACTTGGTTATAAATACAGACAACAGTATCTCAAAGGAAAAAACCACAAGTATAATGATCATTATAAAGTTCTTTAATACTTTTTTTCTTAATCCTCCAAAATGTAATGTCATTATTCATCTCTCCTAAAAGAGTAGCCATATCCCCATACAGTTTGTATGAACTTAGGCTTTGATGGGTCATCCTCAATCTTATTTCTTATTCTTCTAATGTTTACGTCTACTATCTTGTAATCATATAGGTCAGCAGAACCCCACACCTCTTCAAGTATCTGATCACGGCTAAGGCTCTGAGAGTCATTTGTCATCAGGTACTTAACTATAGAAAACTCAGTTGGTGTAAGATCTACTTCTACTTCATTTTTATATAGTTTTCTCTTGTTTGGATCTAGAAGAAATGGTGGTGTGTTTATCATATTGTTCTTTTTAGAATCAGAATCTTTCTTTACACGTCTTATTAGTGCCTGTACTCTCATAAGTAACTCCTTTATTGAGAATGGCTTAACTATGTAGTCGTCTGCTCCTGACTGGAAGCCTTCTATCTTGTCATCCTCCTGAGACTTGGCTGTAAGCATTATTACACCCATATTATCAAACTCTTTTCTAATATGCTTACATATTTCTATACCACTTGTATCTGGCAACATTATATCAAGAAGAGCCAAGCTAATATTCTTTTCAGTAGATAATTTTTCTATTGCTTCGGCCCCTGTTCCAGCCTCTATAACTTCATAACCCTCTCTTTTTAGGTTAATACTAACAAAACTTCTAATTCCAATTTCATCTTCCAAAATTAGTATCTTATCCATTTTTCTCTCCTATCTAAATTTATTTATTGATTATTTCGAATGACTTTTGCACTTCCCTATAGTTTGTACCCATAAGCTTGCAGGCACTCTGATTTATATATTTAAATGTGTATATATAATCTTGATTTTCGTAAAGAACTGTATTAGACTGCTTATCGCTACTACCAGCATCCTTATTTACTCCATTATAATAGTCGCTATTTTTGTCTATTATAATTATCTTGAAATAATCAATCTTGTTACTCATTTCATCTCTAGTAGAAAATACATACTGGACCTTGTCTTCATCAGATTTTCTAGATACTGAAAGTCTATTCTGGTCATAGTCCTTTAGATTCAACTTAAAGTTGTAGTCATAACAATACAAGACCTTATTTGTATTGAGTAACTTTCTTTCCTTGTCGAATTTACCATTCCACTGGTACCAAGTTACAATACTTGATCCCTTTGGCAAGTCTTGTGGGTCCTTTTCTACATTCTGAGAAATCTCTATTATACCATCTTTGTTGATATCAAAAGAACCTAGCGTACTTATATTGTTCAGCTTGTTTTCGTATTCATCGTTAAATACTAGAACAAATTTCCCATCCTTATATACTATGTACTCGTTTATCATAAAGCCACTTAGGCCCTGGTAGGTCAATATAGACCCTCTCCATCCCTTGCCTACAAGACCATTTTTTAGGTTTGTTTTTTCAAGGTTCTCTACATTTTTAATAGTTCCTGCTTCATCAAAAAGTATATTACCATCTACAAAGTTCATTTTACATACCTTTATTTCGTATGTGCTCAGGTCTTTCAAAAGGGCTAGGCCTTCTTTTTTACCGTCTTGATCGTAGTCATAAAAATTTAAGAGCATTGAGTACTTAGAAGTATTAAATTCAGATATTTTCTTTATTGTATCATCTTCATTTTGGTATACATATATATTTTCAAAACCCTTATTTGTCACCTGAAGTACTATATTTTTTTTGCCATTATTATCTACATCTATGAAATTGGCATACTTTATCTTATCTCCCGGTATCCTGACTATTTTCTCACTTTCATCAAGGAGTTCACCGTTTTTTGACTTAAAGATATATATGTAAATACTGTTTACCCCCTGTGACTCACTCTGCTTCTTTTTGAAGGTAACAATCTCGTCATAACCATCATTATTCAAATCGACCCTGTTTATCTTACCTACTTCACCAGCATTCTGAGGAAGAGTAAAATTTGTATCAAGTGGTGTCAGTTTTCTTATCTCATCATAGATTTTCTTGTTAGCTTCATTGTAGATTGGCTTTTCTGATAGCTTTTCAGGCGACTTGATGTTGTTTGCCTTACAAGCAGTCATCATAAATAAAGGTAATAGTAAAAGAGATATCAACCAGAGGATCTTTTTGTGCTTATTCATCGAATCCCCCCTATTCCTTTTTAGGTGGTCTCGGTCCTAAGTACTGGTAATAGTATGTCCTTAACATACCATTGTATAACTTACGTTTTCTAGGAGCGTCCTGACCAAACTCGTATTCAAATTTATCATATGAAGTGATAACAAAGTAAGACCAATTCTTTAGTCCCCTAAATGCGTACCCCATCTCCTTATAGAGAATCTTTACTGCTTCTTCATCTTCTAGTCTCTCTCCATAAGGTGGGTTTGTAATTATCATTCCATACTCTTTGTCTGATTTAAAGTCTTTGACATCTGCTACAGCAAAGTCTATATACTGGTCTACACCTGCTATTTCAGCATTATGCTTGGCTATTTTAATGGATTCTGGATCTATATCATAACCATATATCTTAAAGTCTTCATTGTCATTTAACTGGTCAAAGGCATCCCTTCTTACGTCCCACCATATCTTCTTGTCTATTGTTCTCCACTTTTCGGATATAAACTCCCTATTCATACCAGGAGCCATATTCATACCTATCATGGCTGCCTCTATTAATATTGTCCCTGAACCACACATAGGATCAACCAATATTCTGCCCGGTCTCCAAGGTGTTAGTCTTACAAGACCTGCCGCCAATGTTTCCCTTATTGGTGCCTTGTTGGCTAACTCCTTGTAACCCCTCTTATAAAGGGATACTCCACTCGTATCTATTGATAGTAGGACCCTATCCTTATGTATAAATACATAGATTGGATATTTTTCCTTGTCTTCCTTTAGCATACCTCTTTCCATGTATTTTTCTTTTAAACTATCTACTACTGCCTTTTTTACTATTGACTGTATATCCGGTGTTGAATATAGTTTAGACTTGATGGACGATGCCTTGGCTACTGGAAACTCTGCCCCATATGGTATAAACCTCGACCAATCAATGGACCTAGTCTGGTCGTATAATTCTTCAAAAGACCTAGCTGTAAACTCAGCTATTTTAAGGTTTACCCTCTCAGCACACCTTAACCACATATTAGCCCTTGCTATTCCGTATTCGTCTGTTTTGTAGGTAATCCTACCATCTTCTGTCTTTTCTATTTCAAAACCAAGGTTTTTGATTTCAGTTGCAAGCATCTTTTCCATACCAAAAAAGCATGGCGACACTAAAGTATATTTATAGCTCATTTTTTCTCCTATCTTTTACTAGCTATCTCTAGCATTTTATTTTTTAGCTCTCCCTCTAGCCTCTGAATCTCTTGCTGGGCTGCCAGTCTTTTTTGACTTCCTTCAGAATGTATCCTCATCATTTCGTCAAGACTGTTTATTAAGGTGTCATTTGTATTCTTAATTGTCTCTACATCAACAATGCCCCTCTCAGATTCTTTGGCAGCCTCAATCGTAGCCATTTTAATAGTCTCAGCATTCTGTTTTAAAAGGTCATTGGTTATATCGCTGATCTGCCTTTGTGTTTTTATGGCTTCACCGGAGTTTAATGCTCCTATTGCAAGAACCATCTGGTTTTTCCATAGTGGTATTGTGTTTACAATAGTAGACTGGATCTTTTCGACCATCTCTACATTGTTGTTTTGTACCATCCTAATCTGTGGTCCTGTCTGTATAGCTATCATCCTAGTTAACTCAAGGTCATAGATCTTCTTTTCAAACCTATTTAATTGTTTCTTCAGGTCATCTACTTCCTGAACTAGTTCTTGAGAACCGCTCGTACTGGCTCTATCAATCAGGATAGGTAGGTCTGTATTTTTGATAAGGTCTATTTTTTTCTTGCCTGCTAGTATATACATAGAAATTTCCTTGTAGTAGTCCTTGTTAAGATCATACATTTGGTCTAGCATTGATATATCCTTCATCAGACCAATCTGCTGACTTTCCAAAGATTTCACTATAGTGTCTAGGTTAAGTTGGGCCTTGTCGTAATTGGCCTTTAAAATTTGAGCCTTCTTAGGTCCCTTTCTCAAAAATCCAAGAAACTTCTTTTCTTCCTTGGCATCAAAACCCTTTAGCTCGACTACCAAACTACTTATCATCGACCCGATTTCTCCTAGGTCTTTGGTCCTGATAGTATCCAAAGTCTTCTCAGAAAAATCCGATAGTTTCTTTTGAACACCAACGCCATATTCTAATATCTGCTGGGAATTCTTTATATCTATCTTTTCAGAAAATTCATCTACCATCTTAATTTCATCATGAGTTAGACCTAGATTGGCCATTTCTTCTAGTAGCTTGCCATCTTTTAACTTGTCTCCTATATCAACTGACTTAAGCTCAGGGCTTAGTGTCAATTCAATTTTATTTGTATCCATTATTTTCACCTCTTATATTAGCTTCACTATACAAACCATCCTGTGATAGCATGGTTTTGAGAACTGATATATCTGAATTTATGTCCATTGTGTCTATTGCACTTATTTGGTCTAGCAGCTTGTCATATGCCAGCTTGATTGTGTCTAAGGTAGACTCTATATCTAGCTTTACCTTGTCTATGTCGCTAGTGGATATACCTTTGGATTCTATATCCCGATATGATTCAAGTAATTTGACTGTAGTAGGCATATAATAAGAAGTAAACCTATCAAGGATTCTGATCTGATCAGGATATTTCTTGATCGCATCTACTATATTGTTTATAGCCCCCTCAATATCTAATACCTTGTTTTTAACACCTAAATTATCTATATCCGCTGATATATCTCTTATCTTTTCGATCTGATTTTGACAGGCATCAATTAAGTTTTTGAGATCTTGGTTAGACGCAATCTCTTGCTCTTTTTTCATATTTTTTTCCCTAGATATTAAACTTGATTTGTAAAAAGAATACAATTCGTCACTAGCCAAAAATATAGTGTCATCTTCAACTATATGCCCTTCAATAAAGTTGCCATTTTTGATATATCTCCTAAGATCTTTTATCACCTTATTCTTTGACCTACCTGTTTTCTTTGCCATATCTTCTATCTGACCATATCCATTTTCATCTATAGCATCTGTGTATGACTTGAAGTTTAGGCAATTTAGTATTCTGTTTGCAAATATGCCCCCTATACCTGTAAACATAAGGCCGCCAACAACAAATACACCATAACTTCCTAGAGATAGACTATAAAATACTACCCCAACTATAAAGGAAATCACTGCCAAGACAAAGCTGGGAACCATAAAACCTATACTGGTGTAAAGTCCCTTTGGCTTGATTGTAAGTCTATCTAAAAGCTTGTTTTTGTTTATAAACTTCTGTCTTTTTATTTCTTTATCATAGATTGGTTTTATCAAGCTTTCTCCAGCCCTTGATGCTATTTTGTATACTGTAGACCTATTGACTTCATCGATTGCCATATCTACTGTTTTTAGTATTTTGTCATTAAGACCACCTAGGTTCATACCCCTTAACATATCATCAACAGACCTGCCTATATATGAACTGATGTCCTTGTCTCTTCTATATTCTTCATATGGATCGTAATAACTGTCAGTTTCTTCATCGTATCTTGACCTGTTTCTATAGTCATGATCGAAGTTTCTCCTATTGTAGTTACTATCTCTCATATTATCACCTCTCTTATAATAGATATTATACCATACTTCAATCACTTATTCCTATTATATTAGACCTACTTATACATCTATCTTTATATTTGGACAGTATAAGGGGAGACCCAATTAGTCGAATCTCCCCTTATAGCTTAACTTTTATTTTTCTACTAGATGTCCTTCTTCAATGTAGATTATCTTGTCAGCAACAGTATCTGCAAACTGTATATCATGTGTTATTATCAATATTGCCATACCAAGATTTTTAAACTTGTCTATTATAGTTTTTACATTTCCAATATTTTCTTGGTCAAGGGCTGATGTAGGTTCATCAAAGCACAAGACCTTTGGGTTAAGGGCGCATGACCTTGCAATAGCAACCCTTTGCTGTTGACCACCTGATAACTGGTAAGGATACATATCCTTCTTGTCTGACAAGTCCACCATATCAAGTAACTCAAGTGCTACCTTTTCAGCTTCACTCCTAGATTTTTTAAATACTCTAATGGGAGCTTCTGTAATATTTTCCAGTATCGTAAGGTGTGGAAATAGGTTGAAATTCTGAAATACCATACCTATTTGTCCTCTTAACTTGGAAAAGTCTGCTGAATTTTTTATTTCTGTATCATCTACTATTATAGAACCAGAATCAAAAGACTCTAGTCCATTTATGCATCTTATAAGAGTGGTTTTACCTGCACCTGACTTACCAAGTACAACACCTATCTCGCCTTTTTCAATCTCAAAGGATATCCCTTTAAGGACTTCTAAATTATTAAAACTCTTTTTTAAATCTACTACCTTTAGCATATCACACTTCCTCCCAATTACCTACTTATAATAAGAATATTTCTTTTCTAGACTAGCGAACAACTGTGTGATAAGTGCTGTAAGTACTAGATATATTATTGCTGCGTATAAGAATGGCATCAGGCTAGCTTCCCTGTTACTAGCTGCAGTAGCTATTCTAAAAAGATCGTTTAAGCCAAGTACAGATACCAATGATGTATCCTTTACCAGATTTATAAATTCATTTGAAACTGGAGGTAGTACCCTCTTTATAACCTGTGGTATGATGATTCTCCTGTTCATAGTCCACTTGTCAAAACCTAGCACCTTGGCTGCTTCATACTGGCCCCTATCAATTGACTCTAGACCTGATCTAAATATCTCAGCATAGTAGGCAGCATAGTTAATTGTAAAGGCTATAACTGCTATAGGCATCTTGTCAAATACCAGATTTTCGTTTAGCAGTGGTAGTCCATAATATAAAAACATCATCTGTAGTAAAAGTGGACTCCCTCTCATTATCCATATATAAAAACTAGTCACCGACCTTGCCAGTTTATTTTTTGAAATTCTAACTTGTGCTACCAATAAACCAAGTGGTATTGAAAATACCATAGTCAGTACAAATAGCTCTAATACAATCTTTAATCCTTCAATCATTTCATAATCCATCCAATCTAATTATTCTAGTTAAACCATTTGGCCTTTATCTTGTCAAATGTTCCATCTTCCTGCATTTCTTTTAATACCTTGTTGAATTCTTCTACTCTCTTAGTATCGTCTTTTCTAAATCCAACTCCGTACTGTTCCTTACCAAGGTCACCATCTAGTACCTGGTACTTGTCTGCTCCCCTTTGCTTGATGTAGTACTTTAATAATACTTCGTCACCTACAACGGCCTTAGTTCTACCAATCTCTAAGTCTCTTAGAGCCTTGTCAAATGTATCGTAAGTAGTTGGCTGGGCCCCCTTTATAAGACCTGTAAATTCCTTGTTGGCCTCTATAGCATCTAGAGATGCTGAACCAGCCTGTGTTCCAACTTGCTTGTCCTTTAGGTCCTTGAAAGTCTTTATATTGTCTTTCTTCATAGATACTACTATCTGCTTATTGTCCAAGTAAGGAGTAGAAAAAGCTACCTTTTCCTTTCTCTGTTCAGTTATTGAGTAACCATTCCATAGGGCATCTACGTTCTTATTTTCTAGTGACTGCTCCTTTGTTGACCAGTCTATATTTTCAAACCTAGGTTCAAGTCCCATTCTCTTGAAGGCTTCCTTTGCTAAGTCAATATCAAAGCCTACAAGTTCATTCTTGTCATCCAAAAATCCCATTGGTACAAATGTATTATCAAGACCAACTACTATTTCTTTTGATGATTTTGCACTATCTGCCTTCTTTTCAGAAGACTTACATGCTACCAAACTTGTCGCTATCACTAAACCTAAACCTACTGCCATCAACTTCTTTAAACTTTTAAATTTCATTTTGCTACCTCCGTATAATAAATATAAATTTGTGAATTACGCTATATACACCGAGCAATATGAATTTTTCTAGGCTTGAAAATAAGTATAAAAAAACTCCCATCCTCCGACATATGTCAGAGGACGAGAGTACTAAAATCAATACTTCGTGTTCCCACCTCTATTCGCCACAACCTCACGATAATGGCCTCATCAGGTACAAGATACTATACCTTAGCACTGTAACGGGTGCACCCGTGGTAGCCTACTCTAATTTCGGTACCCAACTCAAAGATGTGTTCAATAATCCTCATCAATTGCTTTTCACCAACCAGCAACTCTCTGCATGACTAATATCATCTACTAGTTCTTATCCTCGTCTTCTATTCTATAGCGTTGAATACATCTTACAACTAAATCCTGAAAGTGTCAATACCTTTTTCAGAAAATTTATTTATATTGTTACTTGTAAAAGTAAATTCCGCTCTAATCTAGAATTTACTTTTATTGAAATCAATCTATTTATCGATATTTTTATTCTTGTTGGTCCATGCAACCTGATGTACATCACCAAAAGAATAGTCCTTAAACCTGTCTGTGTACTCACCCTTATAACCTATCAGATACAAGATCACCAACTCTATGTAGGATATTCCCAGTAGGATTATATTGAACATGGATTCAAAATCCAAATATATTTTTTTATTCCTAGATGGGTGGACAACAGAATTCCTGTAAAATGTTATGGCATCAACAGAATCACTAAAGTAAGTCTTTATATTATCTGACATATCGCATTCTTTTGGTATTGACCCATCTATACCACAGTGATCTAATAATTCTCTAATATTCCTCTTAGAGCTGTGCTTGTCGTACACACTTTGCCTATAAGTATTTTCTGTTTCTACCAATACAACGTAAGAAAGCATCTCTAGGGCTGTTTGGACTGATATTATATTATTACCAAGGTTCATACCATTAATGGCCTCCATATACCAGTCTAATACATTGGATATTGTATCGTTATAATAGTCCTCTTCAAGTTTTTTACACATAAGTGACATATACTTTTCTATATTGTGGTAATTGGATATAGTGCTAGTCCAGTTAAAGACAAACTTATAGCCTGACCTAGCCATTCTATACCAGGCCCTATACACTTCCCTATCCTCATGATATCCATAAGTATTTGGTATTGATACATATCTGCCTGATGCAAAACTTAGTGCCGTAGCTATCCTGCTTATCATCTGGTCAACCTTCCTGGTATTAAAGGGCGCTTCATTTTTCCTGTATATCCTACCTGTATGAGTGATAATATTAGAAGACTTAGCCTCTAGGGATGCCTTGAGGTCTTTATTGTATCCATAACTTTTATCTATTATTATTTTATAATCATTTAAAGTAAACTCTATCCTGCCAGCATATACTAGATCTTGGTATTTTACTAGCTTACCCGGTATCTTGTCCATATTTACAATGTCAAACTGTACATAGTCAACCTTATTATCCTTTGACTTGATTACAAAGTCATTGGCATAGCCTTCAATATGATTATTTTTGATACTAGTAATGTCAGCATCAATTAGTTTATATCCTAGAATCTCTAAACTTACACTATCCATCATCAAACTAGGTATATCCTCTTCTAATTCATCAAACTTATATATAGTGCCCTCAAATTTAATAGAGGATGTATCAGTCATATCATAGTATACACGTCCATTAAACCTTATGTTGACTGATGAATATATACATAGATTACCTTCATAGATTGTGAGACTCTCATCCATTTGCTCTAGACTGTATTTTGAAACTATTGATTTATTACTTATGGTCATAAGTTTTGTCACCCTTTCTAACTAATCCATCTCATTAAAGGCTGTGGCAAGCATAAGTTTAATCCTGTTTAACTGATTTACTGATGTAGCCGATGCATCATAATCTATTGGTATGATATTGGCATTTGGATATTCTTTTTTGATAGCCTTTATAACACCCTTGCCTATAATGTGGTTGGGAAGACATCCAAATGGTTGCATACATACGATATTATTGCAGCCACTCTTGATTAACTCCAACATCTCCCCTGGCAGTAACCAACCTTCACCAGTCTGGTTGCCAAGAGACACAAATCTCTTTGTGTATTCAGCTACATCCTCAATCCTATCAGGCGCTTCAAACCTCTTACTCTTAGAAAGAGCTTGCCTGTATATCTTTTGATAGGCTTCCATGATCTTGACTATGGACTTGCCAATTAACATACTCTTGTATGAACCTTCAAGTTTTTTGTATTTATACAAGTTATTATAGGCACTTGTAAGAAAGAAGTTCATAAGGTCTGGTACTACCACTTCAGCCCCTTCTTTTTCAATAATTGATATTAGGTCATTATTAGCTATAGGTGAAAACTTCACTAAGATTTCTCCTACTAAACCTACCTTAGGCTTTTTGCTTTCTACTATTTCAAGATTATCAAAATCCTTTATTATATTTCTTATATTTGATTTATAGTCACTGAATTTTGCATTTCTTAGGGATTCCTTACACCTATTAGACCACTTTTCATATAGGTCATTAGCAGAGCCTTTAATTTTTTCATAGGGCCTTACCCTCAATAATACCTTCATTAAGAGGTCTCCATAAACCATACCCATAATTATCTTGTTAATAACAGGTAGAGTAAAGTGGTCTTTTAGTCCATTGTCCTCTACGCCCTGGGCACTTATTGACACCACTGGCACCATTCCAAATCCAGCTGATTTTAAGGCCTTTCTAAGGAATCCTATATAATTGGTAGCCCTGCAGCCTCCACCTGTCTGACTCATAAGTACACTTGTATTATGAATATCATATTTACCTGATTTAAGGGCCTGTATAATTTGACCTATTACTATTATTGCAGGATAACAAGCGTCATTGTTCACATACCTCAAGCCTTCGTCGATTATATCCGATGACTTATTTGTTAGAACAACCATTTTTAAACCCGAATCATTTAGAGCTCTTTCTAAAAATTGGAACTGTATTGGTGCCATTTGTGGTGCCAATAATGTATGTTCCTTATTTAGACGAGTATTTTTTTCATATTTAATGCTAGCTTTGGTAGTAGCTTTATTATTTCCAACACTAGTCTCTCTTTCCTTTATCGCAGCCTTCAAGGACCTTAGTCTTATCTTTGCAGCTCCTAGGTTATTACCTTCATCTATTTTGATTACTGTATGTATTTTTGATTTTCTATCTAGTATCTCTTCAACCTGCTCTGTTGTTACTGCATCTAGTCCACATCCAAAAGAGTTGAGCTGGACTATCTCTAAATTATCGTGGTCATTACAAAACTCTGCAGCCTTGTACAATCTAGAATGGTATACCCACTGGTCAACAACTCTCAATGATTCTTTTGCATTGGCCATATGACATACAGAATCCTCTGATAAAACTGCAAAACCAAGACTGTTTATAAGTTCTGGTATGCCATGGTTTATCTCTGGATCAAGGTGGTAAGGCCTACCTGCCAAGACTATGCCCTTCTCGTTTGAAGATGCTAGATAGTCTACTATTTCTTGCCCTTTTTTTCTTATGTCATCTTTAAATTCATCATACTGTTTACTTGCAAGATCAACCGCCCTGTTTATATCTTCATGTCTTATGTCTGGATAATGATAGGACATGGCCTCGTACAGCCTCTTCTTAAGCTTTTTCTTGTTGTTCAAAGATACGAAGAAATTGATATACTTTATATCTTTTTCAGCTAATGACTCCATATTGGATTTTATAACTTCTGGATATGATGTCACAACCGGACAATTATAGTGGTTGTCTGCATCCATATTTTCCAGGACCTCATGGGTAACAGAAGGATAAAATATGGTCTTTATTCCTCTTTCTATCAGGCTTTCAATATGTCCATGTACTAGCTTAGCTGGATAACATACGGTATCTGAAGCAATAGAACTTATACCCTTTTCAAATAGCTTTTTTGAAGATTTTTCTGATAATACAACTGAAAATCCTAATTCAGTCAAAAATCTATGCCAAAATGGGTAATTTTCATACATATTTAAGACTCTAGGTATACCTATTAGCCCTCTTTTGGATTGGTTTTCATCTAATGAATTGTATGAAAATAATTTTTCATACTTGTATTTGTACATATTTACAGGTTTTGTCTCTTGTTTTATTTTCTTATGGCTATAAATAGCTTCACCTACTTCACACCTATTGCCTGAGACAAATATCTCACTTTCAGAAAACTTGTTTATTGTTAGTAGACACTTATTTGAGCATCCCTTACATCTAGTAACACTTGACTCTACTTTTATACCGTTTAACTGATTTATATTTAATATATTAGACCTTTGACCCCTGTATCGCTCTTTTGATATAAGAGCACAACCAAATGCCCCCATCAGACCTGCTATATCCGGTCTAGTCACATTTCTACCTATCAATTTCTCAAAAGACCTAAGCACTAAGTCATTGTAAAATGTACCCCCTTGAACTACTACATGGTCGCCTAGGTCTGAAACATCTCTCAACTTTATAACCTTAAATAGAGCATTTTTGACAACAGAATAGGCCAAACCAGCAGATATGTCAGCTACACTTGCACCTTCTTTTTGAGCCTGTTTGACCCTTGAATTCATAAATACAGTACACCTAGACCCAAGATCAACCGGATTTTGGGACACAATACCCCTTTGTGCGAAATCCTTGACATCCATATGGAGTGACTTGGCAAATGATTCTAGGAATGATCCACACCCTGAAGAACACGCTTCGTTGAGGATAATTTGGTCTATTACACCATTTTTTATTTTTAGACACTTCATGTCCTGACCGCCTATATCAAGTATAAAATCAACATCTGGATCAAAAAATTTTGCTGCCTTGTAGTGGGCTATTGTTTCTATCTCACCACCGTCAATCCTAAGAGCCTTTTTAAGCATCTCTTCTCCATAGCCAGTAACAGTCGCCTGTGATATACATGATCCCTCAGGTATTTGTGAATATATATCTTTCAATATTTTTATACTCATATCAAGAGGACTACCCTCATTTGAGCCGTAATGAGAGTAGAGTATCTGCCCCTCATCTCCCATCAATATGGCCTTTGTGGTAGTAGATCCAGCATCAAGTCCTAAATAAAATCTTCCCTTGTAAGAACTTATATCTTGTCTTTTAACACACGCCTTAGAATGTCTATCAACAAAATCATTATAGTCGTCATCATCTTCAAATAGTGGATGAATTTTTTCAGCCTGAGAGTCCTCAAGACTATCTACTGAGTCTACTTTTTTAATCAAACTACAAATAGAGTTTATTTTTTCCTTTTTAGACAATAGGGCTGCCCCCAAAGCCACATATAACTGGGCATTTTCTGGAAAGATTATATTTTTATCTTCAAGCTTTAAAACATTTTTGAACTGCTTCCTAAGCTCGGACAAAAAGTATAATGGTCCACCTAAAAATGCAACATTACCCTCTATTTTCCTGCCACAAGAAAGTACGCTTACAGTCTGTACAACAACTGCATTAAAAATACTCATTGCTATATCTGCTTTTTTTGCACCATCATTGATTAGGGGTTGTATATCAGTTTTTGCAAATACACCACACCTTGAAGCTATCGGGTATATTACTGAATAGTCTTTTGCAAGCTCGTTTAGTCCACTAGCATCTGTCTTTAATAGAGATGCCATCTGGTCTATAAAGGCTCCTGTTCCACCTGCACATATACCGTTCATACGTTGGTCAATGCCACCTGACAAAAATGTCACCTTTGCATCCTCTCCACCCAACTCAACTACTACGTCAGTTTCTGGATTGTAGTGTCTTATAGCTTCGGTACTAGAAATTACTTCTTGCTCAAATCTTAGGTCTACTTTCTTAGATAGACCTATTCCTCCCGAACCTGTGATAACAGTTTTTAAACTAACATTACCCAACTTATCATATATCTTCTTTAACTGGTCGCTAACTGCCTTTTTAACATCTGAGAAGTGCCTTTTATATTCACTAAATAACATCTCATTTTCTTCTGTCAAAACTACGGCCTTCACTGTTGTAGAACCTATATCAATTCCTAATTTTAAGATTCCATTCATTGTAGCCCTCCTAATAAACATACTATTATATTTAGATTTCTTATTTGTTAAACCATCTTAATAATATACACTAATTATACGTCACTTGAATAATGAATGTCAATAATATGCTATAGTTTAAAATATAAGTAAATGACAAAGAATACTATTTAAAACACATAAAAAAAAGGAGGCTAGCCTCCTTTTTTTTACATATACTTAATCATTTAAATTCTTATTTCATCTTTTCTGATACGATATTTACAAGGTCATGAGTTCTAGTTGCATATCCCCATTCATTATCATACCATGAAAGTATCTTTACTAATCCATTGTCCATTACCATTGTTGAAAGTCCATCAACTATTGAAGATCTTTCATCTCCCTTGTAGTCTACAGATACAAGAGGCTTGTCTGAATATCCCAATATACCCTTTAATTCACCTTCTGATGCTTTCTTAAGAGCTGCATTTACTTCTTCAGCAGTTATGTCCTTTTTCCTTACATTTACAACTAAATCAACTATTGAAACTGTCTGAGTTGGAACTCTTAGAGAGAATCCATTTAATTTGCCCTTTAACTGAGGAAGTACAAGAGCAACCGCCTTAGCTGCACCTGTAGTTGTAGGTATTATTGAGGCTCCACAAGCTCTAGATCTTCTAAGGTCCTTGTGTGACTTGTCCAGTACCTGCTGGTCATTAGTATAGGCATGTACTGTAGTCATCATACCATTTTCTATACCAAATTCTTCATCTATTACCTTTGCAACTGGAGCTAGACAGTTTGTAGTACAAGAAGCATTAGATATTATATTGTGTAGGTCATTGTCGTACATATCTCCGTTTACACCAAGAACTAGTGTTATATCTTCGTTCTTAGCTGGACAAGTAATGATAACCTTTTTAGCACCTGCATCTATATGTCCCTGTGCATCTTCTCTCTTTTTGAATTTACCAGTGTTCTCTACTACTATGTCAACACCAAGTTCCTTCCATGGTATTTCCTTTGGACTAGCTGCCCTAGTTATCTTTATTTCTTTTCCGTTCACTACTATTGTATCATTATCTTTTACTTCAACTTCACCCTTGAATGTTCCGAAACTTGAATCGTACTGGAATAAATGTGCTAATGTTTCTGCATTTGCCCTAGCATTGATGGCAACGATTTCATACTTTGCATTCGCATCCGCTTCTACTAGTCTAAGAACTGACCTTCCTATTCTACCAAATCCATTTAATCCTACTTTTATTTTCATACTCTTCCTCCGTCATATATTTTCGTTATTGGGGACTTTAAATTAATTAGTGTATCATATATATCCCCTCCTCGACTATATTGTATATCATTTTTATTTTTTTTGCAATAAATATCAAGAAAAAAATGTTTTTTTAAGCTTGTTATTTATTTATTATAGTATTTAGCCTGTATTTTGATATACTATATATAAAAAATACCTAATAAACTATACATATAAAAAGACTGCATAAAAATGCAGCCCGATTTTTTATTTAATTTATGTAATTTGTAAATCTATGACTATCTGAATAATCATAGAAAAGCTATCAATAACTAATGCTTATAGTATCTCTTTACAATGATATCTGGATCTATTCCCCTTCGATAGGCCCTCTGAAAGACTTGCATATCCCTCATAACCATGAGTATGCCTATATCAGTAAGAGGCGGTTTGTTAAACCTACCCTTTCCAGTGTAGAACCTCCTAGAAGAAGTGACTATCCTAGTATCTATCTGGACAAGATCATATACACCCTTAGCCCTGATAGAAATATCATAGTCCTCCATAATCCCTATCTCCTTATAGCCACCCAGTTTTTCAAAGGCATCCCTAGTAAAAAATACGCCCTGGTCACCAAAGGCTATTTTCCTTTTCTTGGCCCTAAACCTCGACATAAAACCGCATATCTTCATAAGGATTCTCGAGTCATTAAAGTAAATTGACATACAGCCAAATTCAACACCCCTGTTGGCAGAGCTAATTATATCATCAACCATTCTTAATTCAATACTACTATCGCAGTGAAGAAAGAGGATTAGGTCATGCTTAGCCATTTCAAAGCCCTTGTTCATCTGTCGGCCCCTGCCCTTGCCCGACCTAATATACTTGTATTTTGGACCTATTATATCCCTTAAGAGGTCCGAGTCAGATTGACGATAGCCATCAACAAATATAACTTCAAAATTATCCTTGCCTATTGAGTCTAGTTGCCTTACAATATTTTTCACATTTTCTAATTCATTATAAATAGGTATAACTATAGATAGCTTACTATACATTTACTCTCCCTTTATTTTGCTTTTGTACTTATCTTCTAATAGTTCTAATAGATGTGTTTATGCTTGTACTTTTATTTATATTAGTCCATCTATTACAATCTTCTAATCTTCTATAAAGTCTCTAACTAGCATATCTAAGTAGTCAAGGTTTAGGTATGCCTTTAATTTGTTAAATGTAAATTCATTGAGCAAGTCTTTTTCTGACTTGTTATACTCAACCCAAGCCATGGCACACCAAGTTACCCCCCTCAAACAGTTCATCCTAATATAAGAATAGACCTTGTCCCTGAAACTTTCAAATTGGTCTAACTTAAGCCCTTGATCTTCAATACCGTAAAATTCCCCAAAGTAATATTTTAAGAATTCCTCCACTTGGTTTCTTGTAAAGATTATATCTGTCTTCCAAAATGAAGTCGTAGGTGCTAGAAAATGGCCTAGGTCTTGCTCTTTCTCACCTATAATAGGCTTTTCCCAGTCTATAAGGTAGGTCCTGTCACCTATTATAAAATTAGATGAATTTAATTCAGTATTTATTATTGACTTGTTGCCTTCTTTATCAGGACTATCTTGACCATCATGACTAATGTCGAGTCCGTCACATATTTGCTGGGCCCTTGCGAAAATCTTTTGAACCCTCTCATCAACCCTAGGATCAAATAGGTCGCTTGACCTGTACTTACTGTACATATTAGTTGATTCCTCAAGTATAGCCTTAAATGGATTGTCAGGTTCTACCAAAGAGTTGTCGTCTGGTATACAAGTTTTGTGAATCATGTTCAAACATTTGGCAGCCGTAAGTAGGTCCTTCTTGTAATCCATAGGTCTCCCCTGGATAAAAGCCATCACAAGATAGTCTCTAGGGAAGTCCTTTTTAGAATCATCATAAAAATATGGTACTGGAGTAACCCCGCTTTTGCAAACAGCCTCAAGCCCCATAAATTCATATGCTATCTGGTTTTTCAAGTTCATTTGACTGGCATAGTTTATCCTAAATACCATATCGTCTATTTTCCTAGCCTCGTATATGACCTCAATCCTATAGTTACAGTTATATTCTCCATTTGCTAGGAAACTAGTCTTGAACTCTAGCTTATCTATATTATTTTTTAGGTCACTAGGAACCACAGGAGTATTTCTTTCTCCCTTATCTATTTCTAAGCCTCCTATATGTTTTTTACTTATTAGATAATTATAGTACCTGTCAAAAAACGCACGAGACTTAACAAATCTAGCAAGACCTCTTGTATCTAGCATATCAACCATATATTCCAAGTCCTCCTCTAGTAATTTTAGTATCCCAAACTCACGAGGTATTCATAGGTATTGGGATATGTATGTCTATCAAACTTATTTACGATATTTATGATATCCTCTTCTTCATCAATATCGACTAGAGGATCATTTATCTTAATCTTATCAGTCGTCTTTTTAGCTAGTTCTATAGTCCTCTCAACAACTGTCTGTCCCTCATACTCGCCCATATCAAAGACCTCATTGTCAAGGTTATTCATACCAATCAGGCAATAACCATCGTCCTCTGTAGGTGTGATTACAATGTCACTATCATCCAATGCCTTGAGAGAACTATTAATATGTACTGAGCAAATCTCAGGTATATCGGATCCTATCAAGACTAGGCTATCATAGCCCAAGTCAAATGAATCAGAAAAGGCGTTCTTCATTCTTTGCCAAATATCCTGTCCTCTCTGTTCTATAAAAACATCAGCATACTTAAATATATCCTTCAATACACCCGGACCTATATAAGACTCAGCACCAGAGTTTGTAAATACAATTAAGCTGTCCCCCTCAATTCTACTAGTCATCAGTTCTAGGTCATTGAGAAAACAAGTATGCAAACGGGCACACTCTAGTTGGGACAGCTTTTTTTCAAGTCTAGTCTTAGTATATCCAGGGATTGGTATTCTTGTAAAAATAATTAACCCCTTCTTCAATACATAACTCCTTATATTTTATATTTTTATCGATTAGATTCTGCTACACACATTTAAGCCACAATCATTTAAGTAATCCTTAGGCTTATCGAATATATACTGCATATGGTCCATACCCTCAATAATCTTTATCTCTCCTGAATGAAGATTCTTTATTTCAGGTAGGTTCATCCTTGCCTTGTCTTTCTCACCGAACAAGAACTTTATCTTTGTATCCGGTCTATAGATGGCAGATGGCAATGTATAGTCGTAGCATGAAAATGAAAGTTTTTTAATTGTGTCATTATCCAAATTCTTATATACATTTAGTATATACTCTTTATCACTCATAGAAACATACTTATATCTTGGGTCATTATCAAACACCTTCATACCCCTAGTCTTAAATTCCTTCACTAGCTTTTTAAGCTCCATATAGAAGAACATCCCTCTGACCTTACTCTGCTTTAGAGCCGGTGCATCAAGAACAGCTACATCTATTTTCAACCACAATTCCTTTAGTATTTCAAATGCAACGGCAGCTCCAAATGAAGCACCTAATAAAAATCCTATATGATCTATCTTGTTTTCTTTTAACCAAGAAACTATCTTGTCAGCCTGATATACTCTAGGTGTAAAATCGTGGTGTGGATAGTCCAACCCTTCAAGTCTAGGAACAACTACATAATAGCCCTTCTCTAGATACGGTATTATACCCCTGTAGTTACTTGCACCAGGATAAAAAATACAGTGTATTAAAAGTGCGACAGGCTTAGTCTTATCGCCGTATGTTTCAAAAATCATAACGTCCTCCATAATATTATTACCTTCTATCTATGAATACTATACAACCATAAACTAAAAATGTCAATTCATTTTATAAATGAAAGAAATAATATGATTCTTGCATTTATATGTCACTTTATTAAATTAACTGTCGGTTTTCGCTTTATATAATTGTATTTTTTAATTTCAAATTGATGCACAATTTGAAATTTTCTTCATTTAGTAGTTTCACGTCATTTCCATAGGCCAAAATTTCCAAAAATCTGTTACATTCCTCTGAATTGTAAAATGTATTCTTGTTCCTTCCTTCGCCAACTATTATATAGTCTAAGTCCTCATCAATAACATCTCTAACCTCTGCCCCATCATTGATTAAACGTATTTTAAGATCATTACTATTCATAGTTGAAAGATCGTTATATAGATAAAACTTACTTCCCAAAACACTAAACTGGTCAACTAATTCACCCTTGGTTTTTGAAGGATATTTTATTGATAATTCATCATTTAGTCCGTCAAATTTATGTCTAGCCGTATATTCTTCTAGATAATCAATTTTAGAAGTCAATAATTTTTTATCTATAACCTTAATTTTCTTGCCCTTTATATTAAAAGACAAAACTCTTTTTAAGTTTGGATTTTTTTCATCAAATTTTAATTTTTTTGATTGATTTGAGAAAGTGGCTATATCATCCACAATCAAGAAGTTAGTATTAGAAAACACGTCCCTATGAAGCCTAATATCAAACTTCTTCAACCTCTTCTTAAAACTATTAAAATCATCACTTGAAACCGACATGTCAAAGGACAGAGAGTTTCCTATAATATCAAGTGCCAAATAGTCCTCTCTCTTCATATTCTCATAATGGCTATTCCAATTTTTTGCATTTAAAGACTTCATTGTCCTATTCTTAAGTATACGATTCTGTTTATTATGCCTGTCTTCTATCCAATTGGCAAATAGCTTCTCAGGTATAGATGAATACTTTGCCTCTATATCCTTGTAAAGATTTATATAACAGAGATTGGTCCTATAGGCATCTGAACTAGCCCTGTGTGTATCTATGTTTTCAATACTATACTTGTTACATAGGTTTACAAGAGAGTACTCCCTATCATCAAGAAACACTCCTAGGACCTGTGTATCTATATATTTATTTGTAAATTCCTCACCAAAAACCCTCATGTAGGTATCTTTTAGTAGGTTTATGTCATTGTTTACACCATGCCCAACCAAGATGCTATCGCCGACAAAGTCCCTGAATTTTTTTATTACATCAGCCTCTTTTTCAGCCTTATGGATGGATATATTGTCTATTCCAGTCAAGCTCTCTATAAATTTATCTATATAGTATATCTTATCTCCAAATTCTTCACATTCAGATAGTAATCTACTGGATTTAGTTACCTTCCTAGATCGAGGTGGCCTAATCAGTGACGAATATTCATCAACCACCTCAAAATCTATGACTTTAAAGGCACTTATCTCTATCATATAGTTAAACTTTGAATTTCCTGTTGCCTCTAGATCAAACGATACATATGATTTAGGTAGGAAATCAGCATGTCTAGATGCTATTAAGTTATTTTCATGTTTTTCTTCCACTTGTCTACCTCCGAATTCCTACAAATATTATACCATAATCGTTTATATATTAATATTGAATAGTTAAATTAATTATTGGAGGACTATTTATGTGGGTAGATAATTAATATATATCCTTATTATATTTAAGACTTTTAGTCTTAGGAATGGAGAATTTATGAAAAAAAATTTAAATTGTATAAGAGCTTTAATTCAAAAATTTGATATTGGAGATAGTTATTCAAGAGCGGCTGAGATGTCTTTCTACCTCACTATGTCAATATTTCCGTCTCTAATTTTCGTCATATGTGCCTTGGCCTATGTGCCAGAGGTCAATGTAGTGACAACATCAGAGCCCATCAAGAATATAATACCTGCTGAAGCCCATACAATCGTTGTATACTTTATAAAGTCAGCAGTGACCCACAAGAGCCAAAAACTCCTAATCGTATCTGCAGGACTTGCTGTGTGGACTTTTTCAAAGGCTGTCAATTCTATCCTAGTTGCTCAAAATGCCTACTATGGCTTTGAAGATAAGAAGAACCCTATTTTTGCCAAACTTACGAGTCTTATATTTGCAGCCCTATTTTTTATAGAAATTATACTGTGTATAGTCTTTTTGGTATATGGTTCTAAAATATCTGAATTTATAATAGGTCTACTTGGAAACGTTGAAGGTTCCAATATGGTTCTCGGTATAATATTTACTATTGTGAGATATCTTGTTCCTATCTTGGTTATGATTGTAATATTCCTAGGAATCTACAGTTTTGGACCATCTAAAAAGATACCTTATAAATACTGTTTGCCCGGCGCTGTAGTGACTAGTCTACTTTGGTTGTTGTTCTCTATGCTATACTCAGTATATGCCAACAACTTCTTCAACGGAGAAATATATGGAAGTATATCTACCATGATAGTTCTTATGACTTGGCTATACTTCTGCTCCCTATCTGTTTCTGTGGGATACAAGGTCAACGCCCTTATATATTTCTCAAAGAACGAAGAATTCATAAGTGCGTGTTAGTATAAATACCTATAATAAAACCTCTAATCTACCATCCCTTTAGATGATTGATTAGAGGTTTATTCTTATATTGATTTTATCATTTCATCGAAGCTTTGTGTCAATTCTTCTAATCTTCTTCTTGCTACTGAATCAGACTTATCATGTGTTCCTATATATATCTTTATCTTTGGTTCAGTTCCAGATGGCCTAAGGGCTATCCACGAACCGTCATCCAAATAGTATTTTAATACATCAGATATAGGGAAGCCTTCTACTCCCTTTTTGAAGTCATCTAGCCTAACTACCTTTGACCCATTTATTTGGCTCAGGCTTTGACCCCTCATAGTATCCATTATCTCTTTTATCTTTGCAGAGCCTTCCTTGCCCCCTAGGTAAATAGAGTTGGTATTTTCTCTGTAATAACCATTTTCTTGGTATAAATCTATAAGTGCATCATAGATACTCTTACCCTTGCTCCTGTAATAAAGTGCCATTTCAGCTATCATAAGAGTAGATACTACACCATCCTTGTCCCTGCACTGGTCGCCTACTAGGTATCCATAACTCTCCTCATATCCGATTGTGAAGTCCTTTGACCCATCTTTTTCATATTGGGTCATTTTTTCACCCAAAAACTTAAATCCAGTAAGTATCTCAACGACTTCAACTCCCATGTCCCTAGCTATATCAGCACCAAACTCAGAAGTTACTATAGTCTTTATCATGCAGGCCTTGTCTGTGAGTCTATTAGTTTCCTTTAAGCCCTTTAGTACATAGTCAGTAAGTAGACCACCTATCTGGTTGCCACTTATTAGTATCGGCTCTGAATTCTTACCTCTAACAGCTATGCCTACCCTATCACAGTCTGGGTCGTTTGCTATAAGTATATCTGCCTCTTCCCTTACCATAAGGGCTATACCACGTTCTAGAGCTTCCTTCTCTTCTGGGTTAGGCTTGTCTATACCAGCAAAATTCTTGTCTGGCATTTCCTCTTCAGGAACTACTATTATATTTTCAAAACCACAGTCTCTAAGAACTCTAATAACTGGAACCCTGCCAGTACCACAAAGAGGTGTATACACAACCTTAAAATCCTTGGCGTACTTTTTAATTATATCCTTTCTTATGCTGTTTCTTTCTACAGCCTCAATAAATTCATCATCCAGGCTTGAATCCAGCATGACAGCCTTGTCCTTATTAGCTTTTTCATCTAAAAGTGGGAGTACATCCAAGCTAGAATCCCTGTCTATTGTCTCCAGCACTTTCTTGGCAACATCAGGCATTATCTGTGCTCCATTGTCTCCATATACCTTGTAACCATTGTAGTTTGAAGGATTGTGACTTGCTGTGATCACTATACCACCTATACAGTTGAGTCTCCTAACAGAATAAGATAGCATAGGCGTTGTCCTAAGATCATCAAAATAATAAACCTTCATGCCTATACCTGATATGACTCTTACAGACTCCATACAAAATTCCCTAGACATTTTTCTATTGTCATGGGCTATAACAATACCCCTATCTGCTGCATCTTCAAAATTATCCATGAGGTACTTAACAAGACCATATGTAGTCTTTCTCACTGTATATAAGTTCATCCTGTTTGTACCAGCCCCTAATATACCTCTTAAGCCTGCTGTTCCAAACTCTAAATCTCTATAAAACCTATCCTCTATCTCTTTTTCATTGGACTCAATGGCCCTTAGCTCATCCTTAGTTTCATCATCTATATATGAAGCTTCTATCCATTCCTTATACAATTTCATGTAATCCATAGTTACCTCCTCATACTGATAGGGATTTTTGTTCCCTGCCACATCTATATTTTAAGCTATAGTATAAAAAAAGTAAACAATATAATAAAAAAAGCACCCCTCAGGTGACTGTCCTAATAAAAGGATCAACCCCCAAGTGGTGCTATTGAAAACTTATACTACTTCATTGCATTTAAGTTAGCTTCGATCTTTTCCTTTGGCATAAACCCGATTTCTCTAGATACTTCTACTCCATCCTTGAAGAATATTACTGTAGGAACAGTGTTTACTCCATATTCCTGAGCTACTTCCATAGCCTGGTCTATATCAACCTTTGCAAAGTAGGCAGCATCCTTGTTAGCTTCTGCTACATCTGCAAATACAGGACCTAGCATATTACAAGGACCACACCATGTTGCGAAAAAGTCTACAACTGCTAATCCCTTAGCTTCCTTTACATTCTGTACAAATTCACTTCCATTAATTACTTTTGCCATTTTAAATTCCTCCCGATTATTTTAGATTTTATTTTACATTAAATCCATCTATCATTTTGATATCATCTTTAACTTATACTATATTAATACCAAAAACTATAGATTTAAAACATATACTTATTTTCTTTTGCCCTTGAGTTCTCTACCCCTTGGCAATTCAATGATAAAGCTAGTACCTTCTTTTAATTTTGACTTGACTCTAATGCTACCACATAGGGTATTGGTTATCAGTTTTGCTATTGAAAGACCAATTCCAGAGCCTTCTATGTTCTCTGCCCTAACTGCATCACTCCTAAAGAATCTTTCAAAGACTCTTTTTTGGTCCTTGGCGCTTATGCCAATTCCCGTATCTTTTACTTCAATTACAAGCCTGTCCCTTCCCTTAGGACTTGCGATTAACTCTATAGAATCATCTGTATTTGTATACTTAAAGGCATTGTCTATCAATATTCTCAAGAGCTGAGATAGTTTATTTTTATCTGTATACAAGATTGGATTTTTGATAGAGCTAACATCGTACTTGAAGTGCTTGCCCTGGTATTCAGCTATTTCATTATAGGATCCACTCAACTCATTAAATAAATCAATTATACTCACAGACTCTGTATTTATCTTTACTATTGATTCCTCTTTTGTAAGTGACAATAGTTCAGATATCATTTTTTTGAGCTGCCTAGTCTCTCTCATGGCAACAGCAACAGTCTCTGCCTCTTCTTCGATAGTACTCTCTGGTGATTTTAGTAGAGACTCAAGTTTTGACTGTATTATAGCAACCGGCGTCCTCAGTTCATGAGAGGCATCCTGTATAAACTTGACCTGGTTGTTCCAAGATGTCTCAATAGGTTTGAGTGCCTTCTTAGACAAGAGCTTGGCTATTATATAGGACAAGAGCAATGATATAGAGTCTGATAGAATCAATAGGGTTATAAGGTGGCTTAGTCCCTGCATTTCAGAGTCTATGTTCCTCATAATCCTAAACTGGTACTTGCCACTTTTAATATAAAAAGTCCTAAATTTATAACCGCCGTATATCTCGTTAATGTACTCGTCTTCTATATCCGGCCTTATACTAGGCATCTGGCTGAAATACCTATTCTGGGTATAGTACCTGATTTCATCACCCTCATATATATATACTATATCCCTTGGGTCTTGTAATATAATAGGATTTAATATAGAATCCTTGTCAAAAGCGTTGCTGACAAACTTATACTCTTCTTGAAGAGAAGTATCAATGTTTGACAGTATGGATACCTTAAAGTAATTGAAAATAAATATGCTGACAAAAATCATAAAAATCTCAACTACAAACATAATTGTAAATATAAGATTTTTCCTTGTCTTTATAAAGGCATTATTATTTATCATCTAGTATGTATCCGACCTTTCTCTTTGTCTTAATATACTTGTCATAGTCAAATTTTGATAGTTTTTTTCTAAGATTACTTACATATACTTCGACTATTTCTATTGTAGCATCAGAATCTATTCCCCAAATCCTATCATAGATCTGCTCCTTTAATAAGATTGACCCCTTATTTAGAACAAAGTATTCAAGTAGCTTAAACTGCTTGTTCTGTAGCTCTATTTCTTCGTCATGGATAAATACAGCCTTCTTCTCAGAATCTATCTTTAGGTCCTTAAATTCAAGGTATTTGTTGTCCTTTATCCTACCATTTGTCCTAAGGATTGCAAATGTCCTAGCAACCAACTCATCCATATAAAATGGTTTTGTAAGGTAGTCATTGGCACCAAGAGTAAAGGCTTCCATCTTGTCATCTAAGGCTTCTTTGGCAGTAAGTATCAGTATTGGTGTATCTATACCAGACTTTCTAGCCTCCTTTAATATAGTCATACCATCCATATTAGGTAACATCAAATCCAGGATTACTAGGTCATATATTCCCTGTTCAATCAGGTAAAGACCTTCTTCTCCATCTATACATGTTTCTATTTCAAAATGCTTCGATAATTCTTTTTTCATATCCGCTTGAAGAGTTTTATTATCTTCAACTATTAATACTTTCATATTAACCTCACTTTCCATATGGCAAACTTTCACCATATATTATAATATATCATAAAAAATAGTGAATATCTAGTCAACAAAACACTAAATTAAAATATATTATCAATATCCACTATTATATAATTCTAGCCTATTTACCTTTAGAATCCCTTTATATCTAACATTTTCAAGTAAATAACTAGAAATATAGGTCGATATGATATATAATTATGACTGAAAGGGGTTTGACTATGACGATTAAACAAGTTGGGTTTGAAGACCTATTAAATAAGACTGATTCAAAGAGCAAAAAACAAAAATCCGATAATAAAGAAGTAAAAACGAGTTCAGCAAAATCAAGTGCTAAAAATACAAAGACTAGAAAAACAACCACTAAAAATCCAGCAGCAAATAAAAAGAATTCAAAAACTGGTTCAGCTGCTGTTACTAGAAAATCAAGTCCTAAAAGGGTTTCTCTTAGCCAAGATGACATGGACAAGTTATGTGAAATATACGACTGGTACCTACTAGTCAAGGACCTTGCCCCCCTAAAGAAAATCAAGCTATCAGACAAGTCTACAAAAATAGACCTAGAAAATGATATAGTAAAGGAAAGTAAAAGGGTCAGCATCAATATAGACAAGGAGATATGGGAGGACTTTGACGCTCTTTGCTCCAATATAGGGCAAAAGAAAAACGAGGTGCTTACACAGGTTATAAAGGACTTTATAAATGATCATAAGGATTTGGTATAATATAAAAGACAGGAAATATCTCCCCAAGTAAACTTATGCTTGGTCGAGACAACCTGTCTTTTTTTGTGATTTTTTGTTGTGATTTTTAGTCTTGCAAAATCAATTTAGAGTACTTCCTACCAGCATCCATAAATATTTCAATATTTTCGTCACTTGTATAAAGTGGTAAATTACATCCTGGAGTAAGTATAAATCCTTTTTTACATTTTTTCCCGGCCATTATTGAGTCTATAACAGCGTCTTCAATCATTTTCTTGTCACCCTTTGATATTATCTTTACCGGGTCGACATTACCTGCTATAGGTAGGTAGTCTGAGAAATACTCACAAGCCTCATGTATGTTCATTTCATTGTCTATACTAAACATGGAAAAGTTAATATCCTTTATATATGTCCATATCTTCTTTGTGTTGCCACATACATGGTAGGATGGCTTAGAATTGTTGACCTTCATCAAATAGTTGCATATTTCTTGGGTTGGACCATAGACAAACCTCTTATACATCTTAGGACTAATCATAGTAGTCGATGCTATAGGGTCTGCCATAGAAAATGATATTCCAATCTTAGAAAACTCGTCTATTACAAGCTTTACACACTCTACAATATATTCCAATAGCCTATCTACCTTGTCAGGATACTTGATCATGGCCTTTAAGAGCCTGTCAGTTCCATAGCAAAATCCAGCCAGGGTAAGAGGGCCTGACAGGGATGCTCCAACAGGGCATATGCCATCACCTATTTCCCTTAGCCTGCTCGTAGCATTATAGTAGGTCATAAGGTTACCTGAACTAAGCTTTATTATATCCATATTATTGACATCATCTAAGTTGTCTATAGCTAGTTTTTTAACTGTTATCAGTCCATTTTCAGGATAATTGGCCTCAATACCTATTGCCTCTGCTATTCCATAGGCATTGGGTCCTACACCCATACCGTCATAGCCAAACTTGTTGAAGGCGGCTATATCTGCGTTTACTAAGTTGTCCTCATTTAACCAGTACTCTCTTGTATTTTTACCTATATACCTAGCCTTTATCTCACCCAAAAATGGATCCATAGGCAACCTATCATATTCTAGACCATTTGATATTGCATACGACCTCTCTATGGGTGTCATCTTGTCTTTTTTGTTTATAATTAAGTCCATATTTTCCTCCTAAAAAGTCATCGCCTTGGCAAAAGCCCTATCAAAACGCTCTTCGTTGGCAAGTTCAAAATAATCTATAGAAGAAGCAAGTCTATCTAATTCATCTATCATGTCTATTAACTTATCACTCGAAGCCTTATCTAGAATATTTTTTCTATATTTAGTAGAAGCCTTACCAGTATCCTTATTTTTATCATAGTAGACCCTAATAAACTTAAGAGCCCCGTTTTTTGATGAATTGCCTAAATAGGTTATTTTATCTTCATATTCCTTGTCTATTATACCCAGTCCAACTAGAGATTCCTTAGGTAGGTGGTAGCCAAACTGACCTGCTATCAATAGCTGATCAATGTCCTCGACACCTAAACCCTGTCTTTTCAGTATCATCATAAGCGATGAATATATAGCACCCTTGGCTAACTGTACAGCCCTTATATCTGCTTGATTGATATAGATGTCCTTGTCCTTATCTAGGTAAAACCTCTTTTCAGAACCAACACTTTCAAAATGGTCTATAAGCGGGTCATCTTCTTCTAGTTCTTCTTTTTTAGCCAACTTCCCCCTCTTGTTTACATAGCCATTTCTAACTAACTCCCTTACAAGGGCCAAAATTCCACTTCCGCATATTCCCCTTATCTCTTGGGATCCTATGGACTTAATCTCTATATTGGAATCAGACTTGTTTTTCTTATCTACTACTACATCTTCAATAGCTCCATCCTCTGCCCTCATGCCGTTGGATATATTCATGCCTTCCAGGGCTGGACCTGCTGCACAAGAGCAAGTGACTATATTACCCTTGTCTATTAGGGCTATTTCACCATTTGTACCTATATCTATAAATAGATACCTCTTTCTTACGTCTATAGGTCCTATACTATAGAGTCCTGATACAATGTCTCCACCAACATAGGCAGACACCTGCGGCATCAATACCAGGTCTGCATTCTTCAAATTATCAATACCCAAGCTAGTAGCCTTTGTTAAAACAGTATCCTTAAATTCAGGTGTAAATGGGTACCTTCCAAGACCATCTACAGATTCACACATAAGAATATGACTCATTGTACAGTTTGCTGCTACCACAATAAGACTAATCCTAGAACAAATGTCCTCCCCAAATGCACCCACCATTTCATTTATTTTTGACACGATAAGCCTATTCAGGTTTTTAAGTCCTTTAGGATTTTCTTTACAATAAGAAATACGACTCAGGACATCTAAACCATAGTTTTTTTGTGGGTTCGTTTCAGAAATTTTCAATATTTCTTCTCCAGACTTGCTATCGACCAAGACCATCTCTATGCCTGTAGTACCTATATCAAGGGCTATGGAAAGATTATCCGACAATACCTTGTTATTGCTAGACCCCAAGCCCCTATATAATACTTTACTTGAGTCACAATTAAGGATAAGCTCCATATCTTCCTCAACCCTAGTCTGACAAGCAAGTACAGATTTATTACGGTCTTCATTTGTCCTTACATATACCCTACACTTTGAACAAGTTCCGTTACCGTTACAGGGGGCTTCAATATCTATGTGATTTTCCCTCAGAATTTCAAGCAGATTTTGCCCCTTTTTAGATTCAATAAGTATTTGTTTGTCTGATGTTTCTATTTTTACTTTTAACTTGTCATCCACTATATCACTTCCTATCAAAGAGGCTACAAGCGACCTTTACAGCCTCTGTAGCAGAATCTGAATATCCATCAGCCCCTATTTCATTTGCAAACTTCTGTGTTACAGGACCACCGCCTACCATGACTTTGACCTTGTCCCTAATACCCATCTCTTTTAACCTGTCTATAACATCCTTCATAAGATACATTGTTGTAGTCATAAGAGACGACATACATACGAGTTTGACATCCTCATTAACTACTGTATCTATAAATCTATCAACCTTGACATCCTTTCCTAGGTCTATCATTTCAAAACCAGCAGTCTCCAGCATTATCTTAACTAAGTTTTTTCCTATATCATGGGTATCACCCTCTATTACCCCTATAACTGCCTTTATCCTATCTCGGCTGTCTAATTCATCTTCAAGACCTTTTTTTAATACTCCTATACCTTCATACATTGCATCAGAGCAAAGGAGCAACTCGGCTATATAGTATTCTTCCTCATCATAGAGTTTTCCAGCTTCATTCATACCCCTTACCAATCCGTCCATTATACCATCATTGGCATCATATCCTTCATCGAGGTAAGTCTGGGCTAGGTCTGCTATGGTTTCATCCTCCATATCTACAACATATGAAGCCAACTTATCTATTAGTTCTTTTTTTCTCTCTTCTGACATAATATCTCCTTATATTGCAAAACATAGATTTTATTATTCAGTCATCCTATTTTAAGCTCTCTACTTGCATCATATTTCTTGTTCCTATATCAGTATTTCTTCTAGAAATACAGGCGCCTGTCACAATATGCCTCGGTGCTGGCTTTAGACTTAGATAGTCATTCATAAGAGAATTTACCCTTTTTAGGTCTATAAGACCGACTTCTTCTAAAGAGCGTGCCATTTTAGGGCACATATATATCAAACACTTGCCATCAGCAATCTTAAGAAGCTCCATAAAAAACTCCCTAGTAAAATTATCATATATGTATTTGACCTTTTCAGGCCCCACTATAGATATATCCACCGGTGAGTCACTTATACTTATTATATCGACTCCCAAGTCTATGAGGTCTCTAGAAAAATTTATAAGATGATCTTTTAGGAGGTCCAAGACTATAGCCATAACCTGCTTTTTTTTGACCAAGCCCTTGTATACTGTCGTAGAATCAAGCAGGCCATTCAATATTGTAAAGGGACCTGACAACTCATATATGACTTGTAGGTCATCATTTTTCAAGACGGAAATAGAGTCCTTTACCCTAGTTATCCTAGGAGATTCCATGGGACTTGATATATTATCTATCAAGTCTTCAACTTTTGATAGGACAGGGCTATTAATCCTAATCCCGTAGCTGTCCGATTCTATCCTAGCCCCAAATGATTCAGCCTCCAGAGTATGGCAAAAGGGTAGCTGACAAAACTTATCCTTCTTAACTTCTTTAATTTCTAGGGCAAGTCTACTAATAGTTTCAACATCGAAATAAGGGTCCTTGTTTGTATTCTTCAAGGTGTCCGATTCGTATAGGCTTGGGGTTTGTTTGTTAGGACAAAATAGGTAGTCAATCTTATCTGGCATAGGCCACCTCCTAGTGGTAATATTCTAATTAAATGGGTTGCTGATACCTGCTATATTCACCATATCAATGAATGAATACTTTCCACCTATGCTGCAAATGCTCAGGTACTTTTCCCACGCTTTTTTATAGTCTTTATTCATCAGTTCATAGAAGTCCAAGGCACACAACTGGGCCAATACATAGTCTATATAATAAAATGGGTCCTTGTATATATGCCCCTGCCTAAACCAATAACCACCCCTATTAAGTAGGTCCAAATCTTCATAGTCCCTACCTGGCAGGTAGTCTCTTTCAAGCTCTCTCCAAGCAGACTTTCTCTCATCCACACTCATATTAGGATTTTCATATACTAAATGCTGAAAATGGTCCACTAGGCAACCATATGGCAGAAACTTGATGGCTGAATCATGGTGGTACTTCTTGTATTTTTCTGTGTCATCTCCAAAGAACATCTCCATCCATGGGTATGTTAAAAACTCCATCGACATAGAGTGGATTTCACAAGAATCCAGGGTTGGAAATACTAACTCTGGAACAGGTATATCCCTAGACATATACATCTGGAAGGCATGACCAGCCTCATGGGTCAAGACATCTATATCGTCAACCGTTCCATTGAAGTTCCCAAATATAAAGGGCTCCCTATAGTCAGGAAGTATAGTACAATATCCACCCATGGCCTTATTTTCTCTTGCTGCAACATCAAATAAGTTATTATCTATCAAGAACTTATAGAATTCTTCTGTTTCACCAGACATATTCTTGTACATATCCTTACCCTTTTCGATTATATATTCTCCATCTCCCACAAGCTTGGCATTTCCATCCAAAAACTCCAGCTTTTCATCATAGTAGGTGATTTTATCTAGGCCTATTCTTTTGGCTTGTTCCTTATTTAAGTCTTCAATAATAGGCAGGTATTTATTCTTTACATTTTGGCGTAACTTGGCCACCATATCAGAATTATAAACGGTCCTAGACATCCTGTAGTAACCCAACTCAACAAAGTTTTTGTAGCCCAGCTTCTTTGCCATAGAATCCCTCAACTTAACTAGACTGTCAAAAATACTATCAAATTTGTCTTCATTGTCTTCAAAGAACTTGGTATGGGCCCTGATAGCAGACTTTCTTATATCCCTGTCATTGTCAGACATAAATATAGACATATCAGATAGGTTTCTCTTTTTACCTTCAAAATCTATTGAAGCAGATGCAAGTAATTGAGTGTACTCTGACATCAACTTGTTCTCTTCCTGTAAGAGTCCAATTATATCCTTAGAAAAAGACTTAACACTACATCTTATAAGGTCTATATACTGCCTTCCATACTTGGTCTCTAGTTGGTCAACATAGGAAGAATCCAGTATATTTTTGTATAGGTCCATATCTAAATCAGAAAACATTGGACCTAACTCATCCCAGTAGTCATTTTCTGCAGAATAAAAATCATCTGTTGTATCTATGCTAAACTTTATCTGGGCAAGTGTCTTCATAGTTTCCAACCTGTTTCTCATATTATTAATTTTATTTAACAAGTCTAGATACTTATCAAACGACTCAGCCCTATCCATTTTTGACAGGATATCCCTATAAATCTCTTTATATTCATTATAATTTATTCTTTCATACTTTATTTGATTAAAATCCATTATATTCCTCACTTTCATCTATATTTAAATTATATATCATAGATATACAAAAATCAATTTTTACTAAACTACTTGAATTTACTTATAAAATACTGTACAATATTCTTGTCATGACATATATGTATATATTGTCTATATATAATAACTGGAGGTTAAAATGAAAAACAAAAAAAATTCTCTTGCCTACAGACTTTTTCATCGTTACTTTATAGTAGCAATGAACGGCATGGCCTTAGGATTATTTTCAACCCTAATCATAGGACTGATTATAAATCAAATCGGTCAGGCTATACCGGGGTCATTGGGTAGCTTTTTGGTATCAATATCACCAGTCGCTATGGCTCTTACTGGGCCAGTAATCGGTATAGGTATTGCTACATCACTTGAATCTCCAAAGCTAGTTACACTTTCATCAGGTGTCGTTGGTTTTATAGGTGCTTTTGGGGCCGTATTTGCAAATGGAAAAATAATAAACTCATTTGGCCAACTAATTATCAAGGGATCTGGAGACCCCCTTGGCGCATTTATAGCTGTAGTTATAGCAGCAGAAGTTGGAAGACTAGTATCAGGCAAAACTAAAATAGATATAATAGTAACGCCACTCGTAACAATAATAACAGGTTCGTTAATTGCTGTCCTATTAGGACCTCGCCTACTTTATGCTATGAAATCAATCGGTAGCTTTATACAGATGGCGACGAATCTTGCACCTTTCACTATGGGGCTTGTAATCTCAGTAGTGATGGGCATGCTACTGACACTACCTATAAGTTCAGCAGCAATTTCTATTATACTTGGTCTATCAGGAATATCAGCGGGTGCTTCTGCAGTAGGTTGTTGCTCACAGATGATAGGCTTTGCAGTTATCACCTACCATGTGAATGGTCTGAATGGCGCCTTAGCTAATGGTCTTGGAACATCAATGTTACAAGTTCCTAATATACTCAAAAAACCTGTAATATGGATACCACCTATAGTCTCTAGTGCTATATTGGGACCCATATCATCGGTAGTACTTAAAATGACAAATAACCCTGCAGGTGCTGGTATGGGCACAGCTGGACTGGTAGGTCCTCTGATGGCATGGCAGTCTATGGCACCTAATGTATCTGGTGCTATTTTACCAATGGAGATACTTGCTATGCATTTCGTGCTACCTGCAATTATTTCACTAGCAGTATTTAAATTCATGGTATCAAAGAAAATAGTCTCACCAGAAGACTATAAATTAAGCCTATAGAATCATAAATTCATAGTTACTTGGTAGGGGTTTGCTCCTATTTTTTGCAAATGTTTGAGGTATAACCTCGAACTAATTCCAACAAACAGAGGTCGGGCATCAATAGTATGCTCGACCTCTAGTTTATTGTTTGTATTATATATTCTTATTGATTGCTATTAGTAAATCGGTGGCAGGGCCTTCTTGTCAACCTTACCTATTGGAGTTACGGGCATTGACTCTAATGATAGTATATGCCTAGGAATCATATGAGGTGGTAGGTTCTGTTTTAGAAAATCAAGAACCCTTGATCCATCAAAAGATTTGTCATAGGCAACAATATATGCATCTAGGTATTTGTCACCGTTTTGGTCTTCTTTGGCAACAACAACGGCATTTTTTACTTCAGCTAGCATATTGATCATATTTTCTATTTCAAACAACTCTATTCTTATACCATTTATCTTTATCTGTGAGTCCATCCTACCCAGTACAGCTATATTGCCAGATTCATCAATTATCTTTGCAAGGTCTCCTGTCCTATACATCAGCCTAGTATCATCATCATGGGCAAATGGGTTACATACAAAAGACCCTTCGTTCAACTCTGGCCTATTAGAATATCCTTCAGATATCTGGATACCTGATAGACATAATTCTCCGGGCATACCTACAGCACATAGGTTGCTATTCTTGTCTAAGATATAGGCCTCTGTATTGTATATAGGTCTACCTACAGGCACTAGCTCATAGTACTTGTCAACATAGAACTGACTACATAATACTGTAAATTCAGCTGGTCCGTACTCGTTGTATATCTTGTAGTTCCTATTTGTATATCCCTTAAATTTGTCACCACCAACCTGTAGGACCTTCAAGCCATCACATGGACAGTTATTTACGAATAACTTGCCGAGTATAGCAGGGAGTGCCAGTATAGTAACACCATTTTTCTTACAGTAGTCTTCTACTGTATATTCATTTTTTCTAGACTCTTCCGGCAAGACATCAACTGATGCCCCAATCAAAAGATATGGGAATATCTGTTTAACTATAGCATCAAAGCTAAAGCTAAGGTATATACCACAGACGTCATTTTCATTAGCCCCTATATAGTCTATTGCAAAGTGGCACATATTCATCAGACTCTCCTGCCTGATACTTATGCACTTTGGTCTTCCTGTGGTTCCAGACGTAGATATCCTATATGCTATATCCTTTGGTCCTGATTTTTGACTTATCTCATATTGCTTTTCAATCCTATCCCAATGGTCTAGGTTAAGGTACTTGTACTTGGAATGTTTCTCCTTGACCCTAGGGCCCAACTCCCTACAAGTAAGGACTAGGTCAACCTCGCCATCTTCAAGTAGGTAGCCCACTCTTTCATCAGGATTGGTCCTGTCTATAGGGAAAAATATGGCTCCAGATTTTAGTATGGATATAGCAGCTAGTACAACATTCTTTGTCCTTACTTGTAATACAGCAACCGTAGAGCCAACTCCTATACCTATATGATTGAAATATCCTGCCACCTTGTCAGTGAGCTCGTCTACTTCTTTATAAGTCATAGATGAAAACTCGTCTGATACTGCAATTTTATCAGGAGTTCTCCTTACCTGGTCTCTGAATAGGTCTATATAACTTAAGTTTCTATCAAATGAAAATTTATTGTCCCTTTGAGAACCTATATATATATCCTTGTGGACATCCTTTATATTCTTTATGTCCCTCAACCTAATTTTTGGCTTGGCTATTATTTGATTTATAATGTGCTTAAATAGGTATATTATACTCCTAGCAGTCACCTTGTCATAATAAGATGGCTTGTACATAAGCTTTATAGACATTCCCTTTGTAAGACTGACCTTCATATATAAATCAAGGTCTTTCTCTTTTATCGTGCTTGAACACCTATCTGCAAACACATCAAAATAAAAGGCAGTATTTATCAATTTATCATTTAAACTATTTAGGTGGCCTTCTGAAGATATCATATAGTAGTAGTATTCCATGGAATCACTTGTCTGTCTCATAATATCTCTTGCAAGGTCTGTAAACCTCATGTCCCTACTAGATGGATTGACTCTTATAGGAAGGTGTATCTTATTTTTGGCAAACACGATGTCATCTTCACATGAAAATCTTTGAAGAACTATGGCAAATACAGTATCTAAAACAGAGTCTAGACTCAGCTTATTAGAATCACAAAAACTCAAAAGGCTCGAATAAGTAGCCTTCTTTATCTCTTTTTGTATCATACTAAATTTGCCCGTATCATCCTTGAAATAGTCATTAGGGAACCTAGCCATACTAGTATAGTCCCTTAACAGATTATTCCAATATGTTTTAGCCTTTTCATAATGTTTGTTATCTGGCAAAACTACACCTCCTCTACTTAGTTTTTGTTTAGATCAATAAATTCTGCTATCTTGTTGACAGACCTAGCTTGCTGTTTTTCAGGACTAATAATAGCTTCTTCATCTCCTGATACCAACTCTATATCGGCAAAATTTGTGCTATTTCCACCCTCTATAGCATAGTATTTAGACTTGCTCGGTAGGTTTTTCTTGGCTTCCTTAATTCTAGTAAAATCAAGAAGTCCGTCATTTGTACCCCATATAGACAATACCGGCATATTTACTAGGTTCAAGTCGTCACCCTCAGGTACTGCACCCATAAACACAAAGCCTTTAATATTCTTATTTTTTAAGGCATCCTTGTAGGCTATACTGGCCCCACTTGCGTGTGCTAGTATAAACCATTTCTTAATATCTGGCTTGGACTCCATAAGGTCCTTACCCTTTCCAAAAGACAGGTCTGGTTGGTTGAGTCTAAGCTTTAGTATGCTTACTTTATAGCCCTTTTGAGCCAACAATCTAGCCATATTAGCATAGGATACAGGCTCCACTTTTTCACTAGGATATATAACTATTCCTGTGTCTTTTACAGCATTTTGCGGAACAAAGTCAATACTTCCATTGTTCTGCTTTACAACGCTTATTCCCGGTGTTTGAATCATGGCCTGCATAGCCCTATCATTTACCTTAAAGGTCTTTTGCAACCAAAATAGATAGCTGACACACACTATAATAAAGGCTATAAATACCCCCTTTAAGATGTTTTTTTGTAGCTTTCTTTTTTGGATGTTTCTAACCCTAATTTTTTCTTTTTCTAATTCTTCATGTATCGTAAGTGATTTCTCTAGCTCTCTTGTTATACTCAAACTGTCAAAAATATCCTTGTTAGACTTGCTTGATTTTTTCTTTGCTCTTATTTTTGAATCCTTAAATTCTTTCAAACCACGTCCCCCCTAACATATATACTATTATACAATATTATCCTAGTATATTATACAAAGAAAGGGTTACTTTTGGCTTAAAAGCTACTAGCAACCCCCTTATTTATTTACATTATTGTCATATTTAGAATTCTGCGTTCTTTGGAGTTCTTGGGAACGGTATTACGTCTCTTATATTTGACATACCTGTTAGGTACATGATTATTCTCTCAAATCCTAGACCAAAGCCTGAATGTGTAGCTGTACCGAACTTTCTAAGTTCTAGATACCACCAGTACTCTTCCTCATTTAGTCCCATATCTCTTATCTTGTCCATAAGTACGTCATATCTTTCTTCTCTCTGTGATCCGCCTATGATTTCTCCTACACCTGGAACAAGCAAGTCCATGGCTCTTACAGTCTTGCCATCATCGTTCATTCTCATATAGAATGCCTTAATGTCCTTAGGATAGTCTGTTACGAATACTGGAGCATTGTATACTTCCTCTGTGATATATCTCTCATGTTCTGTCTGTAGGTCACAACCCCATTCAACTGGGTATTCGAACTTGTGGCCTGATTTTAGTAGTATATCAACTGCTTGTGTGTAAGTTATTCTTACAAAGTCTGAAGATACTATCTTGTCTAGTCTTTCAAACAATCCCTTGTCTATAAAGCTGTTGAAGAATGCCATTTCTTCTGGGCAGTTTTCAAGAACATAGTTGATTACGAACTTGATCATGTCCTCTGCAAGTTCCATAAGGTCTTCTAGGTCTGCAAATACTATTTCAGGTTCTACCATCCAGAATTCAGATGCGTGACGGCCTGTGTATGAGTTTTCAGCCCTGAAAGTTGGTCCAAATGTGTATATATTCCTAAATGCCAATGCCATTATTTCTCCATTTAGCTGACCAGATACTGTTAGGTTGGTAGGCCTGCCGAAGAAGTCCTGGCTGTAGTCTATCTTACCATCTTCTGTAAGTGGTGGGTTTGCCATGTCTAGTGTTGTAACCTGGAACATTTCTCCAGCACCCTCTGTGTCAGAACCAGTTATAAGTGGTGTATGAGCATATACAAAGTTTCTTTCATTGAAGAACTTGTGCAGGGCAAATGCAACTACTGATCTAACCCTAAATACTGCTGAGAATGTATTAGACCTAGGTCTTAGGTGGGCTATTGTTCTAAGGTATTCAAATGTATGCTTTTTCTTCTGTAGTGGGTATGAAGAATCTGAGTCTCCCTCAACAATAAGCTTAGTAGCATGAATTTCTATAGGGTTCTTGGCATTGTCAACCTTGACAAGTTCACCTTCAACTAAGATGGCTGAAGATATAGCTAGTTTAGATATTTTCTTAAAGTTATCTAGCTTGTTTTCATCAACTACTATCTGTATATTTTTGAAGAATGATCCATCGTTTAATTCAATAAATCCAAAACTCTTAGATATTCTAGCAGTCCTAATCCATCCTGCTACACATACCTTCTTACCTACATATTCTTCACTCTTTCTATAAAGTGACTTTACTTCCAAAAAATCTTTCTGCATAAGTGCCTCCTCATTAATTATTTTCATAATTCCATTTATCAAGATTAATTTGTAATCCCTATTTGTTCTGACTCAAATACACTTGAAATCAGTCAAATAAAAAACACACCATCCCTCAAAGGGACGATGTGTGTATAATCGCGGTACCACCCTAATTACTAGCTATGCTAGTCACTTAGTAGGTCTATATCGGAACCTATCCGCCTGAGCCTACTCGCTAACTTTTGGTCAGGGACTCAGAGATGTTCTTCACAAAAAGTATTATACTGGACTTACACCACCACCAGCTCGCTAGATAAGGAACTCCTTGCTACTCTTCTCTTCACAGTCATATATAATTTTAACTCAATATGTTGAGTATACCAATTTGATGACTATTTGTCAATATTAAAATTATGTTTTATATTTATAGCTTTACTTGACATAGATACTTCTCCAACCTCATTTACTCCGACCAGATAATAGTCCCTATTCATATTGTCATCATTGGCCTCTATAGTTGTATGGTCATTGACTATGTTCTTGGCTTCTAACCTATAGAATTTTTCTTTGGCTTGTTTGTCTACACTATATATCCTATAGTTAACTGCTCCATTCATCTTTGCCCATTTGAACTCTATTGACCTGTCCTCGTGATTTATCTTATAATCCAATTTTTCAGGAGCCTTTTCTTGAAAACCAGACCTATTACTTGAGTCAATTACAAGAGTATTTGACTTTCTTGTCATATTATCACCTGAAATACCTACCAAATACAACTCATACTTGTATGACTTGTCTTCACCTAGGTCAAGGTACTTGTTGATAGATATTCTATTTTTAGGAATTGCCTTAAAAGAGTCTGTCTTGATAATATCCTGTAACTCAAAGTCACCGTCACCCTTTTTTATATACATCCTGTAGGACTTGATCCTCTTGTTGTGGTCCCAACCAAGCTCTAGCTTTAACTTGTCCTTGTCTATCTTAGAATTGTAATTTAAATTTTGAACATCTAAGTTCTCAAATTTTTTCTCTGTTACATGGACAAATGTAGAGTCCGATTTTCTTCCTGACCTTACCTTTAGCTTGTAAATACCGGGTCTATTGGCTTGTATATTACCATTTTTATCGACGACTATTCCATATTGTTTTTCAAGACCGCTGTCACCATACTGTGTTACAAGGTTACTATCCCATCTTTCGTCATCTGAGTTTTTGTCTACCCTATAGTTTATTACTGACCTAGACCCTTGTGGACTAACCTTTATATTAGCACTAGCGTGACCTGTCTGGCCTTCCTCAATACTTATTGACTTAGGTAGTTCTAATTCGTCAACCCTGGGCAATATCTTGATATTGGATTGGATTTCCTGCCTACCATATCTAGCTATTAGCCTAGTTTCACCTACGCCAACAGCAGATATCTGGTCACCATCTATTTTCAAAATATTAGGTTGCGTTGATGAGTAGGTTAATTTATAGCCCTTTTCAAGCTTCTTATACTTTTCAATATCGACCTTTGAGTTTACCCTAGTAGAGTCACCATAGTATTCTAGTGGGCTTTCAAGGGCGATTTCCATATTGGATATCTTGGGGTCAACAACCATTATTGCAACTTTTCTAAGCACCCTATTCTTGTTTAGAATCCCTATTGATGAATACCCCTTTTTAAGAGCAGTCAGCTGGTTACCTTCTACCTTTAGGATATTATTTTGGTCGAGAACTGCGACCATCAACTTTGGCTTTTTAGAAAAGTTTGGGACTACTATATAGTCACCCATGGATATATTTACCCTATCTCCAACCTTGATTACATACTTATTTATATTAGTGATAAAGGTTCCTCCGTTTATATGGATGTCTAGCCCCTTCACCATGGGGTTGATATATCCGTATACCAGTCCAAAGTATAGTCCTAGTATAACAAGAGGAGCCGCCAAAATCATTATTAACTTTTTCTTCATTTTACAACTCCTCTAAGCCTATCTTATTAATTTACAGCTACTTCGTCTATAAAGTATCTCTTGTACCATACAAGGAATACAAGAATTGTGTATATCTTTCTAGCATTATTGATAGTGCCATTGTAGTGATCATCTAAAAGCTTATTTATCTTTTCCTTGTCAAAGAACTGGTCTACATAGTCAGCTGTAAAGTATTCCTTCACAAAATTGTAGTGCTTTTCTTCTGTGAACCATATCCTAATAGGAACTGGGAATCCCTTCTTCTTTCTCTTAAACCACTCTTCTGGTAGTTTCTCCTGGGCTGCCCTTCTTAGGACATACTTAGTAGTTCCATTCGTTATCTTCTGGTCAGATCCTATCTTTTCTCCAACCTTCATAACCTCCTTGTCTAGGAAAGGTACTCTTAGCTCTAGAGAGTGGGCCATACTCATCTTGTCTGCCTTTTGAAGTATATCTCCCTCCATAAATAACTTGATATCAAGCATCTGCTTTTTAGTGACATCATCCTTGCCCTTTACAAGATCGTATACTTCCTTAGTTATATCTCTTACACTTCTAGAATTCTTGAACCTATCTGTTACTATGTCCATAGCTTCGTCTTCTTCAAATATCAAGGCTTCACCTATAAATGTCTCCTCAACTGGTCTACCAGCCCTAAGCAATGTTGTCTTACCGTGGAACTCTGGTAGGTGCTTGGCAATAGCAGCAGCTGGCTTTAGGATAAATCCTGGCAACTGTCTTAGCTTTCTCTGACCTGCATCTATATCATACCACTCATAACCACCAAATATTTCATCTGCCCCTTCACCTGATAGGACAACTGTTACTCCATTGTCTCTTACAAGCTTTGATAGGAAGTATAGTGGTAGTGTTGATGGATTTGACTGAGGTTCATCCATATGGTACTGAATCTCTGAAAGCTTACCTAGACAGTCATCTCCTGTTATAGTCCTTCTTACATTTTCTATACCTAGTATTTTTGATAGGTCAGCAGCTAGAGTTGATTCGTCAAACTTCTCCTGCTCAAAACCTATTGAAAATGTCTTGTCAGGCATCAAGCAAGATGTTATATATGATGAGTCTATACCACCAGACAAGAATGATCCAAACTCAACATCTGCATGCTTGTGTAATCTTACAGAATCATCTACTACATCTTGGATTCTCTTTATATTTTCTTCTATTGTATTTTTCTCATCATTGAAATTCACTTCCCAGTATTTTTCAATCTTCATTTCACCATTCTGGTAAGTGAAATAGTGACCAGGTCTCAACCTTTTTACACCCTTGAAGAATGTCTCATCAGGCTGAGAAGAATACTGGAATGTAAGATATGGCTTTAGGGCCTTTTCATTGACTTCCTTTTTAAATTCTGGATGCTCTAAGAATGACTTGATTTCTGATCCTATCATCATAGATTTTTGTCCATTCACTTCATACTGGTAGTAGTAGTATGGCTTGATGCCGAATATGTCCCTTGCACCAAACGCCTTTTTCTCTACCTTATCCCATATACAGAAGGCATACATACCCCTAAGCTTGTTTACAATGTCAGTTCCATATTCTGTATAACCATGTATCAATACCTCAGAGTCTGTATCAGACTTAAATACATATCCCTTGTCTAATAGGTCCTTTTTGATATCCATATAGTTGTATATCTCACCGTTGAATACCAAGACCTTTGTTCCATCTGCACTGTACATAGGCTGGCTACCTGCCTCAGATAGGTCAATAATACTAAGCCTCCTAAATCCAAGACCACAGCTATCATCAGTATATAGGTCTCCCATATCAGGACCCCTGTGTATGATCCTGTCCATCATCTTTTTAATTACAATATCTTTATTACTCGTGTTATCGAAATAACCTACTATTCCACACATAATATCTCCTTTTTGATTCCACTTTATATTTTAGTCACTTTACAAAAAAAGGAACATACCCTGACGAATATGCCCCTTGGATATCCTTAACAAATAAGGCTTTTACCCTTCATATGTACCAAATCCTTAAGACTTAAGGCATTATATGTACATTATCATCATATCACATATGACAATAGTAGTCAATATTTTAACCTAGTGTTTGTTGTACTTCCTCATTTTTTCAAGTCCTAGGTTATATAGGACTGCAACTATAATAAACAAGATCACATAATATATCACAGCCTTAGTTATTGAACCGGAAAAATAGTCCATTAGGCCTCCTTGGTTGTCCTTAATCCAGGCATCAATACCTATAACACCGACCTCAAACATCAGGGTATTTTTTACCCTATTTTTATCTAATTTCATATAAATGCCTCCAAATATAGTATTATATTCAAAAAATCCGAGTAAATAAAGTCATCTATTTACCCGGATATATATTCATCATATTTTGCTATCTAAAAGTAGCTAGGTCCTACTTCTTTATAGCCTTTATAGATAGGTTAATCCTATCCTTGTTGTCGATTTCTGTAACAAGTACGTCTACAACGTCACCTATTGACAATACGTCTTCTACCTTTTCAACTCTCTTGTTTGATATCTGAGATATGTGAAGTAGTCCCTGCTTGCCTGGTAGGATCTCAATAAAGGCACCGAAACTTTCTATTCTAGTTACTGTTCCCTTGTATATCTTGCCTGGTTCTGCTTCTGCTACTATGTCTTCTATCATAGAGATTGCCTTGTTGATCATTTCCTGTTCAACGCCTACTACGAATACCTCACCAGTCTGCTCTATGTCGATCTTGATACCAGTTTCATCTATAATCTTGTTGATCATCTTTCCACCAGGTCCTATTACGTCTCTGATCTTGTCTGGATTTATCTGCATCTTCACAATCTTTGGAGCGTATGGAGAAAGCTCTGGCTTAGGTTCAGTTATAACCTTCTTCATTTCGCCAAGTATATGCATTCTACCTGCCTTAGCCTGCTTAAGAGCCTGTCTAAGAACCTGTTCATCTATACCTGCAATCTTTATATCCATCTGTATAGCTGTTACACCATGTTCAGTACCAGCTACCTTAAAGTCCATATCTCCTAGGTGGTCTTCCATACCCTGGATATCTGATAAGACAGCTACCTTGTCATGGTGCTTGATTAGACCCATGGCAATACCAGCTACCATGTCCTTGATAGGTACACCAGCATCTAGTAGAGAAAGTGTAGATGCACAAACAGATGCCTGTGATGTTGAACCATTTGAGCTAAGTACTTCAGACACTAGTCTAATAGCATATGGGAAGTCATCCTGTGAAGGGATAACTGGCACAAGGGCTCTCTCAGCTAGGGCACCGTGACCTATTTCTCTTCTACCTGGACCCCTTGAAGGTCTAGTCTCACCAACTGAATAAGCTGGGAAGTTGTAGTGGTGCATATATCTCTTGTTGTCTTCTTCATCTAATCCATCTAACTTCTGACCATCTCCTAATGCTCCTAGTGTAGTAACATTAAGAACCTGAGTCTGACCTCTTGTAAATATTGCAGAACCATGAGTTCTTGGTATTAGGCCAGTTTCACACCATATTGGTCTTATTTCATCTAGGGCTCTATTGTCAGGTCTAACATTTTCGTCAACTATTAGACTTCTTACTTCGTCCTTGATAATGTCGTGTAGTACTTCTTCTATATCTCCAGCTACTTCTTCAAATTCTTCTAGTTCTTTTTCAAAGTACTCAAGAGTTTCAGCACTTACAGCATCCATCTTTTCAGTTCTTTCCATCTTTTCTACTGTCTTAACAGCAGCTCTCATCTTTTCCCTAGCAAAAGCATCAACCTTTGATCTTAGGTCTTCATCAGGTAAATGTAGCTTTATTTCACACTTTTCCTTACCTACTGCTGCAACGATTTCTTCTATAAAGGCAACTATCTTCTTAATTTCTTCGTGGGCAAAAAGTATTGCATTTAGAACTATTTCATCATCTATTTCTTCAGCACCAGCTTCAACCATCATGATTGCATCCTTAGTACCAGATACTACTAGGTGAAGAGTAGATACCTCTCTTTGCTCTTGTGTTGGGTTGACAACGAACTCACCATCAACTAGACCAATCAATACAGAACCTGTTGGACCGTTAAAAGGTATATCAGATATTGATAGGGCTATTGATGAACCTATCATAGCTACTATATCAGGTGTACAGTCCTGGTCTACAGACAATACTGTAGCAACAACCTGCACATCATTCCTGAATCCTTCTGGGAAAAGAGGTCTAATAGGTCTATCTATCAGTCTTGATGTTAGAACAGCCTTTTCAGATGCCTTACCCTCTCTCTTCAAAAATCCTCCAGGTATCTTACCTACAGAGTATAGCTTTTCTTCAAAATCTACACTTAGTGGGAAAAAGTCTATACCATCTCTTGGTTCTGCTGACTTTGTAGCATTTACCATCAACATAGTATCACCATATCTCATGATACAGTTACCATTTGTCATTTCACATATTTTGCCTACTTCAACAGATAGCTTTCTACCAGCTAATTCTGTTTCAAAAATTCTATGTTCGAACATAGTTTCCTCCTTAAACTTCCTTTGTATTTCTTGATTAACCATCAATTAAAATCTTATTATTTATCAAAAACCAATAACTACCTAGAAAAACTTACAGCTATTATATCTGGACCAGTATGTGAACAAACACAAACTCCACCCTTGGATATCAATACTTTTTTAACCTTGTCCTTTAGCTTGTTTTCTACCTCGGTAGCTAGCTTCACAAAGTCTTCCATATTGCAACCATGGCCAACAGTAAGGGTTATCTTTGACAGGTCCTTGTTTCTTTCTATTACCTTATCAATCAGATAGGCAATCATCTTCTTGCTACCTCTTACTTTTCCATCTATACTTATTTCACCCTTTTCCATCTTAAAAATAGGTCTAATACTCAACATATTTCCAATTACAGCTGCAGCCATTGTAACCCTACCACTCTTCTTAAGGTAGTCAAGGTTGGCTGGTGCAAAGTAAACAACAGCACTATCTCTTACATCTTCAAGATTCTTTAGTATCTCCTCTACTGATAGACCTTCTTCAATCATATCGCAAGCCCTTATTACAGACTGGCCAGCTCCTAGAGATAGGTTTTCAGTATCAAAAATATGTACTTCACCATCAGTATCGTTCTTAGCAAGGACAGCAGACTGGTAAGTCCCACTCTTTGTTGACGCTCCATTTATACATATTACTTTCTTACCTTCAGCTAGGGCCCTATCAAAGGCATCCTTAAATTGAACATACGTGGCCTGAGAAGTCTTTGGTATTTCCTTTGACTCCATTGCCATCTTGTAAAACTCTTCCTTAGTTATGTCAACTCCATCCTTGTATTCCTTACCATCCATTATCAATGTAAGGGGTACCATTTCAAGATAGTCCTTTGCCATTATCTCATCTGGAATATCGCAAAGACTATCACATATTAATTTTATATCCAAGGTAATACCTCCCACGTTCATTATTCTCTAATATATCTATTATACATCATATTGACCTATAAGTATACTATTATGTTTGTCATTACAGTGGTTGAGTACAAAGCAAAATGGCCTGACCTCAATAGTCAGACCATTTTTAAGATATCTTGATAATCTTTTTAAATTATTTTCTAAGACCAAGTCTAGCTATAAGAGCTCTGTATCCTTCAAGATCGTTCTTCTTTAGGTAAGCTAGTAGATTTCTTCTTCTACCAACCATCTTTAGTAGACCTCTCCTTGAGTGGTGGTCCTTCTTATGTTCCTTTAAATGTTCGTTAAGGTAGTTGATTCTAGCTGTTAATAGAGCTATCTGTACTTCTGGAGAACCTGTATCTCCTTCTTTTCTACCAAAATCCTTGATTATCTGTTCCTTGTTTATCATTGTGTTTCCTCCTAAAAATTTTAAAATCGCCTATAGCTAAGCATCGAGTGGAGACTCAAAAGCCGAGCCAAGGTTTAACCTCAATTAGTATAACATAAAATACTAACAATAGCAAATACTTTTGTGAATTATCTCAGACTTTTGTATGAAGTTAATGTGAAATTCACAAGATGTTTATTACATTATCATCTTTTTAAAAACTCTTAGTATATACACCTGGCTACGACAAACAAGCAGTACAACATCCCTGCCGTACTGCAAATCATCAAATATTTAATTATGTTTCACACTAGTACTATATAATATCACTATACTTATTTCTCACATATTCTTCATCAGCCTTCAGCTGGTCTGTAAGTTCTTCAATCGTCTCAAACTTTATCATAGGTCTCATAAGCTCCACAAACTCCACCCTAATATCTTTGCCATATATATCCTGATCAAAGTCTAGTATATATGTCTCAACTGTAGTCTTGTCTCCATTTACTGTTGGGTTGTTGCCAATACTTGTGGCTCCCTTATACTTCTTTGCGTCTATCTCAACAAGTGTCGCATACACACCATCTGCTGGTATGACTAGACCTCTGTCATAGTCTATATTGGCTGTAGGATACCCTATCTTGGTACCTATCTGCCTGCCCTTTATTACAACTCCATCTATAGAATAGAACCTATCCAACATAAAGGCAACTGATGTAACATTTCCCTCTATTATATTTGCTCTAATATCTGTAGAACTGACCCTAGTCCCATTTAAGAGTATCGGTGCAACTATCTCTAGTTCAAATCCAAACTCATCCTTGACACTTTCAAGATAGGCTGGATTACCTTCTCTGTTCTTGGCAAAAGAGAAGTCATGACCAACTATCAGCTTCCTCATGTTGAGTTTGCCAAGTAGGATTTTTTTCACATAGTCTTCTGCTGAGATACTTGTCATATCTGAGTTAAACTCAATATTGACACATATATCTACACCCATACTCTCGATAATCCTCAGCTTCTCTTCTATAGTGATAATATTCTTCACTGAACCAGGAATAAAGTAGTTGACTGGGTGGTTTGAAAATGTAAACACTACACTCTTTAAACCATTCATCCTTGCATAATCAACAGTTTTTGATATTAGTGTCTGGTGCCCCCTATGGACACCGTCAAAATTTCCTATAGTAATACAGGTCTTATCTGTAATATTTATTTCATCTAACCTACTAAAAACAATCATTCATTCACCTACTATAATTTAAATATTTTTACTAATTAACATTATAAGCTATTTATTTTACTTACTATAATTATAACCTAAATATCTTTTCACTCTTTATCATCAATGCATCATTGTGGTAGCTCAATTTTCCAATACCGATAAATCCATCTCTGTCATATACCCTTACATCTAGTTCAAAGTTTTCTTTATCTGCTTGTTTAGCTTCGATGTTTGTTTTTGCCCCAGTACTAGTGTCTATGTACTTCTTGTAGTCTCCATCTATAAACCTACGTTCTTCAATCATACCACCATTAGAATAGTACTTAGAGGCATTGTCTTTTATTTTTAAAAATGGAAAATCTGCCAACACATCTTCAACACTATACGAATGGTCAATCAGACTTCCTTCATCCCTAAACTTCTCCAATTCTTCTAGACTAATCGAATCATCTAAGGTAAATATGCCGCTTCTCGTCCTAGTCAAGCTAGACATATGACCACCTACACCTAGTATTTGGCCTACATCGTGACATACACTCCTTACATAAGTACCCTTGGAGCAGTCTATTTCAAACAATATTTTAGGAATATCTAATGATTTTATATCTATCTTTTTGATCTTTATATGTCTTGGTTTTAGGACTATCTCATCTGCCCTTCCACGTCTTACGAGATCACACATCTTCTTGCCGTTGACCTTTAGGGCAGAATACTTAGGTGGGTATTGGTCAATATCCCCAACCTGACTCATAAGAGCATCTACTACCTGCTCGTCAGTTAGGTCAGATATGTCTTTTTCAAAGACCACTTCTCCAGAAGAATCATAGGTGTCAGTCTCAACACCTAATGTAAGCTCACACTCATAGGCCTTGTCCTTGTTCAAAATCAAGTCACATACCTTTGTTGCCCTTCCCACACATATTGGCAATACACCAACAGCATCTGGATCAAGGGTACCCGTATGACCCACTTTTTTAGTACCAAGTATTTTTCTCACCTTGTAGACAACATCATGAGATGTCATACCAGGTGGTTTCTTTATATTAAAAATCCTATCCATTATATCCTCACTTTTAATTATATATTTGCCTAACTATATAAACTTTACAGCTTCTTGTCTTAACATATCCCTAGCCTCGTCAAGACTCTTGTTCCTGATGGTCAGACCTGATGCCCTAACATGGCCACCACCACCAAATACCTGGGCAAGTTTTGTACAATCCACATAAGACTTCGAACGCAGACTGACCTTTATCTCACCTATCTCCTTCTCCTTGATAAATATACCGAGCTCTACACCATCTATATCCCTTGTATATGGAGTGATCGCATCTATATCGTCATAGTTTATATTATTTTCATCTAGCATTTTTTTGCTCACTGTTGCAATAGATATTTTTCCTTCTATGATCTCCATATTGTCCAATACTTGGCCAAGTACCTTGTAGTAGGCTAGAGACTTACTCTGAAAAATCTTTTCTATCACAAGATTTTTATCTGCGCCTCTAGTTACTAGGTCAGCAGCCATCAGATATGAGGATGGTTCTGTATTGGAATACTGAAAATTACCAGTGTCTGTAACAAGACCAGTATATAGACAAGTTGCTATATCATAGTCTATTATATCTTCGAACCTGTCTTCGTATGTCTTTATAATATTGTAAACCAACTCACAAGTAGAAGACGCCCTTGTGTCTATGTATTTTATAAATCCATAGTCGCCATTTGTGTGATGATGATCTATGCAAATTATACCATCAGATGTTTCAAGTAGGTCCTTATCCATGCAAATTCTCTCATATGAACCAGAATCCTGAGCGATTACCTTGTATCCTGCTAGACTTTTTATATTAGATGACTTGCTCTTATCTATATCTACCTTATCATACAAAAACTCTAGGTCACTTGGATATGGATCATCCAATATATATACGACTTGCTTGCCTAGTTTTTTCAAAAAACCACACATGGCTCTTGACGAACCAATGTTGTCACCGTCTGGATTTATGTGGGATGTAACTACAAATTTATCATTTGCTATTATGTAATCGATTATTTCATTTATTATCTTTAGGAATTCCTTTGATAGACTCCTGTTAATTATCTGTGACATTTGTACCTCCATATTTTAATACCATCTTATATTATATCATGATTCTATAGATGAATACGAATATTTTAATATTCAATCAGAAAAATGAGACAAATTTGATTTACTGAATCAAAAATAAAAGGCCGTAAGCTTAGAATACCAAACCTACGACCAATCTATTTATATCTTATTATTCTTCGTCCTTGTTGACGCTCTTGATCAACTCATCCATATACATACCTCTTTCAATAGAGTCGTCGATCTTAAATATGATCTCTGGAGCATATCTTAGCTTGACCTGTCTACCTACTTCTCTTCTGATGTATCCTCTGGCTGAGTTTAGACCTTCTAGTGACTCTTCCTTGTCGCCACCTAGTATACTGATGTATACAAAGGCATACCTAAGGTCGTTTGTAACCTCTACATCAGTTACGCTGATCATAGATGTTATCCTAGGGTCTTTTATACCATTTATCAGCATGACGCTGATTGCTTTTTTTACTTCTTCACTGATTCTTCTAATCCTGTTTGAAGCCATGTTATACCTCGTCTTTCTGAGGCTAGTCTATAGTTCTTTCTACTTCCTTAACTATATATGCCTCAACTATATCTCCTACCTTGATATCATTGTAGTTTACAAAGCTTAGCCCACATTCATATCCATGTGACACTTCCTTGACATCATCCTTAAATCTCTTAAGGGCAGCTAGTTCACCTTCGTGGATTATGATACCATCTCTTACTATTCTAACCTTAGAGTTTCTGATGATCTTACCACTTAGGACATAACAACCTGCTACTGTACCTACTCCTGATATCTTGTATATTTCTCTTATTTCTACCTTACCTGTATCTTCATCAACTAGGTCTGGATCTAGCATACCTGACATGGCAGCCTTCATATCCTCTATAGCCTTGTAGATGATTGTGTATGTTCTGATATCTACAGATTCCTTTTCTGCTAGCTGTTCTGAACCAGACACTGGTCTAACGTTGAATCCTATGATTATGGCATTAGATGCAGATGCTAGTAGGACGTCTGATTCTGTTATAGCACCAACACCACCATGGATTACGTTGATTGCTACTTCATCATTAGATAGCTTTTCTAGCGACTGCTTTACAGCCTGGACAGAACCCTGTACGTCTGCCTTGATTACTATGTTTAGGTCTTTTACCTTACCTTCTGACATCTGGGCAAATAGGTCATCTAGTGATACCTTAGAAGATGCCTTTAGCATTTCTTCTCTCTGGATAGCCTGTCTCTTCTCTGCTATAGTTCTAGCAGCCTTGTCATTAGGTACAGATACAAACTGGTCTCCACCCTGTGGTACTTCTGATAGTCCTAGGATTTCTACTGCTGTAGATGGACCTGCCTGCTTTACTCTCTTACCCTTGTAGTTGATCATGGCTCTTACCTTACCAGATGCTACACCGGCTACTATTGGGTCACCTACTCTTAGAGTACCACCTTGGACTAGGATAGTCGCTACTGGACCCCTACCCTTGTCTAGTTCTGCCTCTATTACTGTACCAACAGCCCTCTTGTCTGGGTTGGCCTTTAGCTCTTCTACTTCTGCAACTAGTAGTACCATCTCTAGTAGAGTCTCTATGTTAATTCTCTTCTTGGCTGATAGTTCTACTGATATTACATCTCCACCCCAGTCTTCTACTAGAAGTCCCTGTTCAGATAGCTCCTGCTTTACTCTTTCTGGGTTGGCTCCCGGCTTGTCTATCTTATTGATAGCAACGATTAGGGGAACACTTGCTGCCTTGGCATGGTTGATAGCCTCTATTGTCTGTGGCATGATACCGTCATCGGCTGCAACCACTAGGATAGCTATATCTGTTACCTGGGCTCCTCTGGCTCTCATTGAAGTGAAGGCCTCATGTCCTGGTGTATCTAGGAAAACTATCTTCTGGCCATTTATCTTTACTTCTGAAGCACCTATATGCTGAGTGATACCACCTGCTTCTCCTGATGTTACATCAGTGTCCCTGATAGCATCTAGTAGGGATGTCTTACCGTGGTCAACGTGTCCCATTACTGTTACTACTGGTGGTCTAGGCTTTAGGTCCTTTTCTAGGTCCTCTTCTATATCCATTAGAGCTTCAATCTCTAGTTCTTCTATTTCTGAGCTATCCTTCTTCATTAGGGTAAAACCATACTCGCTGCATATAAGTGATGCAATATCAAAGCTGACTTCCTGGTTGATTGTAGCCATAGTACCCATCTTCATCAATTTCATGATGATTTCTGATGCTGGCTTGTCCATCTCTGTAGCAAGGTCCTGTACAGTTATCTTGCTGTCAACCTCTACCACATTTCCCTTTGCTTCACGAATTTCTTCGTTTAGCATCTCAACTAGTAAAGTTAAGTTTTCTCCTTCTACATGTCCGTTTTCTGTTGTTTCAATACCAAAGTCGTTAATCTTAGACATAAGTTCTTTTTCGCTCATGTTATAATCTTCGGCTATATGTTTTATGCTTGTTGTAGACATAAAATACACCTCCTTAAAATTGCCCTCTTAGACCTCTTCTACTAGTCTTAGTATCTGGTCTGCAAAATTTTTATTCTTAATTCCCAATACAGCTCTCGGGCTCTTTCCAATTGCCAATCCTAGCTTGTCTTTTGTCCCAAGCTTGATGTAGGCAATATTTCTAAAACTGCATTTATCCGAAAAAAGTTTTGTCGTATTCTTAGAAGCATCCTCTGCGATTATTACGAGACTCACCCTCTCTTTTTTGACTTCATTGAGAGTAGTGTCATCACCTGATACCAGGTTGCCTGACCTCATACATAATCCTATCATAGAGTATAGCTTTTTTTCATTCATATCTATCATATTTAGTCCTCATTTGAACTGACCTTGTCAAGTTCGTCAAGTAAGTGCTTGTAGACATCATCCTCTACATCCATCTTGAAGGCCCTGTTAAGTGCCTTAGACTTGATAGCCTTTGAAAGACACTCGTGAGTAGCGCATACATAGGCTCCTCTACCATTTGCCCTTCCACTTGGATCTAGAAATATCTCATTGTCCTTGTTCTTTACGATGCGGATCAACTTCTTCTTGTTGTCTCTTTCTTGACAAGCTATACATTTTCTCTGAGGTATCTTCTTTTCTTTCATATTCCACCTCTTATCTAGGCCTGATCACCTGATGTCTCTTCTACTTCACCATCAGATAGGATTTCTTCTGCAACTTCTACATCAGCAGGCTCCATAGCTTCTTCAGATGATTCAAGTGCCACTTCTTTGTCCATATCTTCTGCTGGATTTTCCTCTGCAAGTTCTTTGCTAGCCTTTTCTTCCTCAACTGCTAGCTTGTCACTAGCTATTTTTTCAAGTAGGGCTCTTTCATCTTCTTCAGTAAAGTCTGATTCTGGCTTGATATCTATCTTCCAGTTAGTAAGTCTAGCAGCTAGTCTAGCATTCTGTCCTTCCTTACCGATTGCAAGTGACAACTGATAGTCTGGTACTATTACTACAGCAGACTTTTCTTTTTCATTTATAAATACCTTTGTAACCTTTGACGGGCTAAGTGATGCTTCAACGAACTGACCAATGTCATCGCTGTACTTCACTATGTCTATCTTTTCGTCACCTAGTTCATCTACTATATTTCTAACTCTTGATCCCTGAGTACCAACACATGCTCCTATTGGGTCTATGTTTTCGTCAGTAGATAAGACAGCCATCTTTGTTCTTGAACCAGCTTCTCTAGATATAGACTTGATCTGAACAGTACCGTCCTGGATTTCTGGTACTTCCATCTCAAACAGTCTCTTAACTAGTCCTGTATGGCTTCTAGATAGTAGTATCTGTGGGTTCTTGCTAGTTTTGTTTACGTCTACAACATAGAACTTCATATTTGTTCCTATCTTGTATTCTTCACCCCTGATCTGCTCACTTGCAAGTAGGACACCCTCGCCCTTGCCTATCTGTGCGAATACTATACACTTTCCATCTCTTTGAGAAGTTCTAGATATTTCACCAGTTATTAATTCATCCTGCTTTTCAATGAATTCATTGTATGTCATTTCTCTTTCAGCTTCTCTGATCTTCTGTACTACTATCTGCTTGGCAGTCTGTGCAGCTATTCTACCAAAGTCCATAGGTGTTACTTCATGCTCTATTATGTCACCCAACTCGTAGTTTGGACTGATTTCTCTTGCTTCACTTAGCTCGATTTCAAGGAAATTATCATATAGGTCCTGTTCATCAACTACTACTCTCTGTGAGTATACCTTTATGTCTCCTGTTTCTCTGTTTAGGTCTATTCTAACATTCTGTGCAGACCCGAAATTCTTCTTGTATGCAGATGTCAAGGCCTGTTCTATTGTTTCAAGTAGTACTTCCTTGTCTATACCCCTATCCTTCACAAGCTCTTCTAGTGCCTGCATAAATTCAACGTTCATCTTCTTTTTTACCTCCAAAATTAAAACACTACTGCTAAACGCACCTGTGCAACTTCTTTTCTATTTAACTTTAATTCTTTACCCTTATAAAGTAATACTATATTGTCATCTTCTAATCCGCATAGGTCAGCCTCAAAGTGCTTGCCCTTTACTATATCGTTATTTGCATATAACTTTACTTCAACCAACTTGCCAGAGTATTTTTCGTACTCGTGGTCTCTTTTTAGAATCCTATCAATTCCCGGAGAACACACCTCTAGTAGGTAGTTTTCTTCAATCATGTCCTTTTCGTCTAGGATTGGATTTAGGTCCCTGCTGACTTTTTCACATTCATCAAGACCGATTCCATCCTCTGAATCGATAATTACCCTTAGGTAGTATATTCCAGCTTCCTTGACATACTCTACATCTACTAATTCAAAGCCATGTAAGTCTGCAATAGGCTGAACAAGTTTTTCTACCTGCTGTGCAATATTCTTTTTCATTATTCCACCTCCATATTCAATTGTCCTTGTGTCTATTTGATTCTATTAGAAATAATGTGCCCATGCACGAAAAAATGTGAGCCAATAAAGCCTCACACCAACAAACAAATATTCACTTATTATAGTTTAACACTTATTAAATAAAAAAACAATACTATTCAGGTAAATACTTCTGATAGTTCTTATTTGCAGACATATACCTACAATATAATACTAGGATAGTCGTTGAACTGTAAGTACAATGTATTTCGACTTGTATAAGTTATACCCTATAATCAACTTGATTCGCCCTCATATTTCACATATAGTAAGTTTTTTAAAAAAGGAAAATAAAAATGCTAAATTTCAACGTTCTATTTTTGTTGAATTTAGCATTTTTCGTATTTCCTAAAATTTATGAGTCAGCTCCTAATAAAACCCTATTTTTCGGTATCTTAAGTCTAGCATACTTGACTACCCGGCTGCGGTGCGGCGTGTTGTATCGTTTCATGGTCGGCAGACCTCCTTTCTGTGTGTGGTATCCTCTCACTAATAGGGGAAAAACAGGGGGGTAAAGCGGAACTGTTTTTGAAAAATCCGAAAAATTATTTTGAGGGATTTTTAAGCGGCGCAAGCCGCATAAGCAGGGTTTGGGGAAGGCACTCCCCAACAAGATTCCCGCAGGGGCAAAATGAGCGAAAAGCGAATTTTGGAACCTCGGTAGAATCTTGCTCTGAAAAACTGCCGCTTTCCTCTGCGGCTGACTTTGCGGCAATCTACAAGGGTCGGTGTGGCTGCTTTCGTCAATATAGCGATTGCAGCGGCTCATTCTGCCCGCTGTGGTTTTGCTTTCTTCTACGGACGGAGACGGAAAATGCCAAACGCATTTTTACTTTTTTCATCACTACTACGGTAGCCCCATGCCGTTCTGCTAAATCCGGCGCAATTTTTTTAGGGCAAACTTCCCCGTCACCCCCTACTACAACGGGAATGTTCGGTTTGCCAAAAATGGGCGCAATAAAAGCAGCAAATCTTTTCAGACTTACTGCTTGCGCTACTTATTGTGGGCTATTGTCTCTTTGTCTTTGCGTCGGGCTCTTTGTGTATTGTGATTTTTAATTGTTTTACACTTATTAGCGTTTCTTGTTTGCATTTCGGGCAGTATAGCGGGAAGTTTTTAAGTTCTGTATCTTCCCGCATTTTCAGCCGGGTTTTGTTTTTGCAGACGGGGCATAAAATAAAATGGGTTGTTTTCACATTCTATATATCTCCTGCTATTTACTGAATAAATTATGTATTATGTTTTGCAATGTTTTTTATTTTTATAGATCAGTGCAGTGTACCCCAAAGAAACGGCTGTCAATATCACCGCAGAAATGATTTTTTCTGTTGTGGTGCTTTCCACGCCGATGACACTTAGCGAATTTACTACGCTGTGTGTGATAATACAAGGCCACAAACATTTCCCCTTATGAAACAGCATAGTAAAAAGAAAACCGATTGCCGTTGCATAGATAATTTGCAGGAATGTAGGTAATAATTCTGCACCATTAACAAGATTGATGATGTGACCCAATCCAAATGTTATACTTGATACAATAATTGCAGATTTGATTCCGTCTTTTGCCATAGCTTTGAACAGGAAACCTCTGAATATCAGCTCTTCGATAAAGCCAACGCAAAGCATACTCAATACATATAAAGCCGTTTCCATCGGCGAACAGTTTATCTGGACACCGTTCCAAAGATTACAGCTTCCGATTACGAATAACGGTATAAAATAGAAATAGTCTTTTGCCTTGCCGTCAAACGCACACAGCCCATATTTTTTGAGCAACCCGTTCTTATGAATCCATACATACAGAACCGCAACAAATAAAACAGATAATGGTGCTGTCAGTATTTTTTCTATTCCAATAGAACGAGATAGGTTGTCTGCGATACTGAAAAGCGCTACATACAAGCCAACTAAAACCAAAGAAAATGTCAACTCACTTTTTTTATACAGATGCTTCATTTTGCTCCCTCCTGCTTCATACAAATTGCTCCGTCCAAGACTAATTCCAAGTCGTTTGTAATACTTTTTTCATCGAATGAAATCGTGTTATTCGCTAACATACTGGCATAACCATGGACAAACAAAAACAGAATCCGGAAAATCTCCTTCGTTTTAATCATATCTATCTGGATGCCCTGCGAAAAAATAGTCAGTATTGGTTCAAGTGCTTCATCATTGATCAGTTCCACAATGCTTTTTCCTGAAAAGCTGTTGGATTGAAACAAGAAGCGAAACAGCAAAGGCTCGTCTGCCGCAAAGCGAATATAAGCCATTCCGATTCCCAACATAGGGTTATCTCCCTCGATGCGGCTGAGATATGTGGTGTGATATTCATCCGCTTTCTGATAGGTAGCCTTCTTCAATTCCTCTATCGTTTTGAAGTGGTACATGATTGGTTGGGTAGAGCAATTTAATTTTTGAGATACTGTACGAGCATTGATGTTTTCTGCACCTGTCAGCCGAGCAATTTCCAATGCGGCATTGACAATCATTTCTTTTGATATTTTAGCTTTTGGTGGCATAGCGTTCCTCTCATTCTGTAATCGTTGTTATATTACGATTATTATATAACAATTATTATGATTTGTCAATAGAGTTCACAGTAAAGTTACAACACGATCACAAAACTGTACAAAAATTTGGAGCAATAACATTTTTTATTACTGCTCCAAATTTTTATGGCTGCGTTTGCTGTACGGAATAGCGGTGGGGCTGGCTGTCCTTGTCCGTTTTGTTGTGCTTCTTTATTAACCATGAGCATTTGCACCAGGGTTATCATTACCATATCCTTCCATCAGGTTGATAACACCCCATGCTCCAAGACCAGCACCTACTGCCATTACCAAAATCTTTAATA
>OHAU01000296.1_pt1 | contig 72969 bp, 57 predicted proteins | sample 1577181 | NCBI WGS metagenome assembly OHAU01 (sample SAMEA3541472, study PRJEB24748) | human gut metagenome | biome: human gut; feature: human-associated habitat; material: faeces | place: China | collected 2012
TAGGTGAACTAGAGTATAGTCGAGATATATACTTCAATAAGGTCGAAAACGTATACGTAAAACCGATAGATAGTATATTTTGTTAAAAGAGCTTCATATATACGCAGATGAAGACCATGTACATCTGCAAAGGCCAAATAAAATCAAGGGAAGGACCTGTCAGATAGTAGCTTTAGTCACAATTACGGAAGGTACGGAAAATGTGTCTAAGTCTCGCAGAAGGACTATAAGCCCGTACCATATTGTAGATAGTTTTGATACAAGTAGTCGGTGGAAAAAAGTGGATGAATATATCGTTGGAAATTATGAGATTGATGAAATTAAAAAAATATATATACATGCGGATGGAGCAAGGAGATTCTTGGCAAATTAAGTGTTTTGAGGCTGTATAAGAAAAATGGTAATAAAATTGATTCTAGTATTTATAGCAAAACTGGAAATGAACAATACAGGGACTGCGTCAATAAGACAAATGAAAAACTTAATTGGAGTATTTTCGATGACTCCTCAGCTACAAGAATTTTAATAAAAGGCATAGGATGCAATAGGTCAAATATTTTAGGGAGTTAGTTCTAATAAAAAAGTCCATAAAAACTTGACACTGTTAATTTTGATAAAGATGTTGATTTTTACAAAAACCAATGGTAAAATAAGTTTATTAGTTAGACAGGCAGCCTATAAACTAGGCTAGATTTGCCTAACATGATTATTATAATAGATATATAAAATAAAGCTATGATAGAGAAAAGTATTATCTAAAATATAATTCAGAGAGTAGTTGGTCGGTGAAAAACTATTTGTATTTGGATAAGAAGTTCCCTCTGGAGCAGCTTGGTTGAACACTAGATAAGTAGGCCAAGACGTGATGTGCGTTAAACTATTGAGTGGTTTATAGATATAATTAGGCTAAGTATCAAAGTTCATTTGTAGTCTTAGTCAAAGATACTATAGACTATTAGGGTGGTACCGCGATTTCAGACCTTTCGTCCCTATGGATGAAGGTCTTTTTTTATTAGAAAAACGGAAAGGATGTTGAGTATGCAGGAGAAATTAAAAGAACTAAGAAAAATTGCTGAAGAGAAAATATTGGCAGCGACTTCTCCAGAAGAAGTTGAAAAATTAAGGGTTGACCTATTAGGTAAAAAGGGTGAACTTACAAAGATATTAAAGGAAATGGGTAAGTTATCGGCTGAAGAAAGACCTATAATTGGTAAACTAGGTAATGAAGTAAGGGAAATTATAACTAACAATATTAAAGAAAAGAAAGAAATGATCAGTCGTGCTATCCTTGAACAGAAGATAGAATCTGAAACAATAGATGTTACTATGCCTGGTAAGGTTCCTCAGATAGGCAAGCAGCATATTATTTCAAAAATGATAGATGAGGTTACTGAGATATTTATGGGAATGGGATTTTCGATTGCTGAGGGTCCTGAAATAGAGACAGTAAGAAATAACTTTGATGCCCTAAATGCCCCAAAAGACCATCCATCAAGAGATATGACAGATACTTTTTATATCACTGAAGACATCCTTCTTAGGACACAGACATCACCAGTCCAGATAAGAACAATGGAAGAGGCCGTAAAGACAAACGACCTACCACTAAAGATAATAGTTCCTGGCAGATGTTTCAGGTCAGATAGCCCAGATGCTACACATTCACCAATGTTCCACCAGATAGAGGTATTGGTTGTTGGTAAGGACATCACATTTACAGAATTCAAGGGAACTATGGAAAAGTTTGTCCAGAAGTTATATGGACCTGAGACAAAGACAAAGTTTAGACCACATAACTTCCCATTTACAGAGCCAAGTGCTGAAATTGACGTATCATGCTTTAAGTGTGGTGGAGCTGGTTGCCCTGTATGTAAAGGAGAAGGTTGGATAGAAATACTTGGTGCAGGTATGGTGCATCCTAATGTTCTTAGAAACTGTGGTATAGACCCAGATGTATACTCAGGATTTGCAGCAGGTATGGGAGTTGAAAGACTTGCTATGTTAAAGTACGGTATAGATGATATAAGACTTATGTTCGAAAATGACGTAAGATTCTTAGACCAGTTCTAGAGGAGGTAGTGTATGTTAGTATCATTAAAATGGTTAAGAGATTATGTAGATATAGATGTGGACGCTAAAGAGTTTGGCGACCTAATGACTATGACTGGAACTAAGACTGAAACAGTTGAGTTCTACGGTGAAGAAATAGAAAATGTAGTAGTTGCTAAAATCCTTGAAATTGCAGAACATCCAGATGCAGAGAAATTAGTTGTGACACAGGTGGATGCAGGTCAGGGCTCACCTATTCAGATAGTTACAGGAGCTAAGAATATCAAGGTTGGCGACTATATACCCCTTGCTATAGATGGGGCAGTCCTACCTGGTGGCATAAAGATCAAAAACTCCAAGCTAAGAGGGGTAGCATCAAACGGAATGATGTGCTCTGCAAAGGAACTTGGAATAGATGAGAAGTTTGTGGAAGACTACAAGAAGAATGGAATCTATATCTTGGATATGGAAGACTCATATGAAACAGGCAAGGACGTAAAAGAAGTCCTAGGTCTAACTGATGCAGTAATAGACTTTGAACTTACTTCAAACAGACCGGACTGTAGGTGCATGATAGGTATAGCAAGAGAGGCAGCTGTTACACTAGGTAAAAATACAAAGTATCCTGAAATAAGTGTAAAAGAAGAAGCTGACAAGGAAATTGATGTAGATATCAAGATAGAAAGTCCAGACCTTTGCACTAGATATATGGCAAGAAGAGTAACTGATGTCAAGATCGAAAAATCACCATATTGGATGCAAAGACGTCTTATAGAAGCTGGAGTTAGACCAATCAACAACATAGTCGACATAACTAACTTTGTAATGTTAGAAATGGGTCAGCCTATGCACGCATTTGATATGAGAGAAATAGGCAATAACAAGATAGTTGTAAAAAATGCAGTAAAGGGTGAAAAGTTTACAACACTTGATAAGCAGGAAAGAGACCTTGACGAAGATATGTTGATGATAACTAATGGAGAAAAGACTCTTGGTATAGCAGGTATCATGGGTGGTCTAGATTCTGGTGTAAAGGAAGATACAGTTGAAATAATGTTTGAGTCTGCTGTATTCAACAAGGAAAACATCAGAAAATCATCTAAGAAGCTAGGTCTAAGATCAGAAGCATCATCAAGATTCGAAAAGGGTGTGTCAGAAGAAAATGCAGCCCTAGCCCTTGAAAGAGCAGTCCAGTTAGTTGAATTACTTGGTGCTGGTAAGGTTATGAAGGGTGTAGTAGATGTATATCCTAATCCAAAACCAGCTCAGACTATCACAGTCAATCCAACTAGGATCAACAAAAGAATAGGCGTAGATATACCTATGGACAGGTTTTGCAAGATAATGGAGGACCTAGAATTTAAGTGTGATCTAAAATCTGATCAAGAGTTAGTACTTGAAGTACCAGCATTTAGGCTTGATATCGAGCAGGAAGCAGATATATTTGAAGAAATAGCTAGAATATACGGATTTGCTAATATACCATCAATTCAGCTACAGGGCAACACTACAGCAGGTGTAAAGACTGACAAGCAGAAGTTCCTAGACAAGGTAAAGACTACAGCTATAGGCTCAGGAATGTATGAAATACTTACATACTCATTTGTCAGCCCTAAGGGACTAGATAAAATCATGGTTCCAGAAGATTCAAACCTAAGAGATGTAGTAAAACTACTAAACCCACTAGGTGAAGATACATCAATAATGAGAACTACACTTATACCAAATATGATGGATGTAATTACAACAAATATATCTCATAATATAGATACAGCATCAGTGTTTGAATGTGGTCATGTGTTTACACCAACTGATATGGCTGGAGTAGAAGAAACTAGGATATGTCTAGGTATGTATGGAGAAGACAAAGACTTCTTCACCCTAAAGGGAGTTCTTGATAGGATATTTGAAAGAGTAGGAATAAAGGGTCAGAGATACATAGCAGATAAGACAAACACATCATTCCATCCAGGTAGGTGTGCAGATATCTTGGCAGGAGAAACATTCCTAGGAACAATAGGAGAAATCCACCCATATGTATTAGAAAACTACGGAATATCTAAGAGAGTGTATATAGCAGAAATAAAGTTAGACGAGGTATATACTCATAGAAACGATACAATAATATTCAAGGCCCTACCAAAGTTCCCGGCTTCATCAAGGGATATCGCCTTACTTGTAAAGGACCAAGTATCAGTAGGAAGCATAGAAGAAGTGATCATGTCAAATGGAGCAGGACTAGTAGAAGCTTGCAGGTTATTTGACGTATATAAGGGAGACCAGATAGAAGAAGGCTACAAGTCAGTTGCTTATTCAATATCATATAGAAGTCTTGAAAAGACACTTACAGATGATGAAATCAGTCCAGTACATTCTAAGATCTTAGAAGAACTTGAGAAGGAATTGGATGCAAAACTAAGAGACTAGTTTTGAAGGAAGTATGTTAATCCTTGCTTAAAAAACTGTTTATGTAAACTATAGGAAGTATGTTAGTCCTTATTAAAAAACTGTTTAAGTAAAATATAGGAAGTATGTTAATCCTTATTAAAAAACTGTTTAAGTAAAATATAGGAAGTATGTTAATCCTTATTAAAAAAACTGTCGTAAGAATATATAATATCAGTGCTTGGTCACTGAAAATTCCAAATGTGCTTTGCACCTGGAATTTTTTAATCGTGACCTTTGCACGATATTATGGATATTCTTCGCCAATGTTTTTTTGCACAAGGATAGAACATACTTCCTTTTTATGTTTTAATAGAGTTGATTATGTAATCAAGTGCACATTAGCTATATAGCTTTCGTCGGCATAATTTCTGAGTATGTTATATATGAATTTTTTTACCAACTTTAAGTCATCATTAAGGTGTTTATTTTCATCTTAGTTTCATACAATATATCTTATTTTTACAACTAACTATTAATTGTGATAGCTAGAGTGAATACTTTTAAGAAAACATTGGCGATGAATATTAGTAACTTCATGTGAGTAAACGGTTAAAAAATTCCACTGCAAAGCACATTGGAATTTTGAGTGTCGAGCATAGAAGTTACATATTCATTCGACAGTTTTAAAAAGTATTCATTCAGCTACACAGACAATACATTCAGCTATCTAAATAAGATATATTATATCAATATGCATATTCATGAGACAGCTTTAAAAAGTATTAAGAATCTACCAATGGAATAGATTTAACATAAAGCCATAAATGTATGGTAATGGTCTTAATTATTTGATATACTAGAAAGTAGTATAAATATTATGACGAGGTGCATTATGAACAGAGTAAGTGTTAAGATAGATGGTGTTGATTACAATATAGCAGGTGAAAAGCCAGAAGCAGAAATAGTAAAGGTAGCAAAATACATAGACAATGAACTTAAGGAGATTTTCTCAAAGGCTCCAAGTCTTACAAAGATAAATGCAGCTATTCTTATGTCTGTAAATGTGGCGGATAAACTATTTGATGCTAGGAGTGAGAATGACCAGCTTAAGGATAAGATAGAAAAACTAGAATCTTCAATCACAAACACAAGTGAAGATCTTGAAAAGGAGTTTGACAGCGTATTAGAAAAATTGGCCCAGTCTGATGAAATGCTAGCTAAGGTCAAGTCTGAAAGGGATCAATTGAAACTTGACTTAGAAGAAAGAGATTCTAAGATAGAATCTATATCACTTGCAGGGGCTAGTGCTAGTGATATAGATTCAGAAAAAAAGATAAAGTCAATGCAGATGCAGATAAAGGAAATGGAAAACAAGGTAGCAGTTGCTGAAGCTATGGCTACTGAATTTCAAAATAAGGCCTATAATATTCAGCTAAATTATGAGGAATTAAAAAATAGCATAAAATAATGACATATACAAAAGGCTACAGAGATTGATCTATGTAGCCTTTTGTAACGAAAATAAGGTGGTAAAGTATGATAAATAAAAACTTAGAATTATTGGCTCCTGTGGGTTCTTTTGAGGCCTTAAAGGCAGCGGTTCAAAATGGAGCAAACGCTGTATACTTAGGCGGAAAGGACTTTAGTGCTAGGGCTAGTGCTAACAATTTTGACAGGGATGAATTGATAGAAGCTGTAAAATATTGCCATATAAGAGGATGTAGGGTATTTGTGACGGTGAATACTCTTATAAAGCAGACTGAGATAGAAGACTTTATAGAATATATAAAATTTCTGTATTCAATTTCTATAGATGCCCTTATTCTTCAGGATATAGGTATGGCTACAAGAATACACGAGATTTTACCTGATTTTGAATTACATGCCTCTACTCAGATGGCAGCCCACAGTCTAAATGATGTTAAGTACCTTGAAAGTCTAGGCTTTAAAAGAGTTGTACTTGCTAGGGAATTAAATGTAGGTGAGATTGCCCAGATATGCCAGGCTACAGATGTGGATATAGAGGTGTTTGTCCATGGAGCCCTATGCGTTTCTTATTCAGGCCAATGTCTGATGTCTTCTGTTATGGGGACTCGTTCAGGAAACAGGGGAAGGTGTGCCCAACCTTGTAGGCAAAAATATAAGATATACAATGAGATAGAAGATACATATGTAGATACTGGGGGGGACTACCTACTCAGTCCAAGAGACTTAAATTCTATTGAACATATTGGAGATGTTCTTGAATCAGGCCTGATGTCACTCAAGATAGAGGGCAGGATGAAAAGACCTGAATATGTAGCCACTGTTGTATCATCTTATAGGGATGCTGTATTAAATTATCTTGAAATGCAAAAAAACAGGACCTCAAGTCTTGGTAGACGAGATATAAATATAAATGCAAAATCTATTAGAAAGCCTGTATCACAAGAAACTATTGATAACCTATACACAATATTCAATAGGAAGTTTACCCATGGTTATTTGCTAGGTGAGGTTGGCTCGGATATAATGAACAAGCAAAAGCCAAATAACAGGGGTCTATATATAGGTAAGGTTATAGGATTTAATTCAAAGTCTAAGAAACTGAAGATAAAGCTAGAAAAGGAACTTAAAAAAGGAGATGGCCTAAATATAGGTGGGGGCCAGATAGGAAGAATAATAAGGGGCAAGACTATAGACACAATAGGACATCCTGGTCAAGTCGTTGAAATAGACTATACCCAAAATATTCCTAAGGGAACTGAGATATTTAAGACAAGTGACAAGGACCTTATAGACAAGGTGCAGAAGACCTATTCTGAGGACAAGGACTATGTCAAGATTCCTCTAACTGCAAAGTTGTATTTGAGTTTGGGTGAGTATCCTTGCCTAGAAATGTCAGATCCAGATAAAAATCATGTCAGAGTGTATGGGGAATCTAGGGTTGAAAAAGCCTTAAAGGTTTCAATTGACCAAGAAAAGGCCTATAAACAGCTAGCCAAGCTTGGAGATACGCCATACTGCTTGGACAAGGCGGATTTTGAGATAGGACAAGGTCTAAGCCTACCAATTAGCCAACTAAACAATATCAGGAGGGCTGCTATTGAAGAACTATCTGCTATGAGGGTTAAAATAAAAGAGAGGAATTATTTATCTCTAGGAGAGCGCAAGGATAGACTGTCTAGCCACCATGAAAATAAGGACTATGTAGAAGAGATAAATGTTTCTTGCAAAAATATAGAACAATTAAAAGTACTACTAGACCTAGAGGTTGATAGGGTATATTATAGAGATATAAGGACTATAAAAGAGGCTATAAAAATATCTAAAGAAGCAGGTAAAAAAATATACTACTATATGCCTAGGATTATCAGAACAAATGAAAAATATATATATTCATGTCTTTACCAGTTAGAAAGAGACTACCTAGACCAGCTAGATGGTTTTAGGCTGTCGAATTATGGTGAGATATACTATATTAGGAAGAACTTTGCTGACAAGGAAATACTTGTGTCATCTTGGCTTAATATTTTCAACGAGAGGTCTATACATTTTTACAGGGAAAACAATATGGGTCTTATGTGCCTATCTCAGGAAATGTCTTTGAACCAAATCAGGAATCTGGCAACTAGCTGTCATGACCTAGAATACAGGGTCTATGGCTATACTGAAATGATGTTGAGTGAGTACTGTCCAATGGGAGTATTGACAAAGGCCTGCAAGAAAAACAAGAGGGATGCCCAATGTTCAAAGGCTGATTATTATCTTGAATCCAGTGATAATAGAAGGTATAGGCTATCCCAGGATGAAAACTGTAGGACTACAATATACTCAGACCAAAGAGTGAGCCTAATCCAAGATCTAGATAGGTTGGAAGATGCGGGCATATCAAAGTTTGAACTTGATTTTAGTTTTGAAGATTCTTTAGAGACGAAGAAAATAGCAAGGGCTTATATAGATAGGTTGAAGAATTCTAAAGAGGTTGACCTTGATATTAGAAATTATGATACAGGCCATCTCTACAAGGAAATAGACTAGAAGAAAAAGGTAAATATTAAAGGAGGTATTGTCATGATAATAGGATCAGCAGCTTTGACAAGAAAAATGGACGAAATGTGTATGGATACTTTTAAGATACCATCGATTGTTTTGATGGAAAATGCTGCATCAGCTGCCACTAAAAGAATAGAAGAGATATTGGATAGTCAAGGCCTGTGTGGTCAAAGGTTATTTACAATATTGAGTGGTGCTGGTAATAATGGTGGAGATGGTCTTGTTATAGCAAGAAAGCTAAGCATAATGGGTCATAGGGTAAGGGTCATTTTTATCGGTCAGGAAGAAAAGATGACAGAGTCTACTAGGACCAACATGGATATTATTAGGTCCATGGGGATTGAAATCCTATCCTTTGAACATGGAGACTACCATATGAATGATACAAAGATGACAGGAATCCTTAAACAAACTGACTATCTCATAGACTCCTTATTTGGTGTCGGTTTAAATAGGGACTTAGATTTTTCCTACATTGGCCTAATTGGAATGGTAAATAGGGCTAGAGAAATGTATTCTTTTAAAACAATAGCCATTGACACTCCATCTGGAATAGATCCTACAAGTGGTCAAATAATGGGAGATGCAATAGAGGCTGACTATACGATTATTTTTGAGTATTTTAAGGAGGGGTTCTTGAACTACTCTATAGAAGACTATCTTGGTCAAGTCTTTGTAGAGCCGATTGGAATACCTGATAAAGTATATAATTATATAGAAAGGCAAGATAGGACTAAGTTTGGAGCTAGTATAGACCAGTCCGCAGACAGACGAGACTTTATAAGTGGTAGATTTGTAGATATAGACTATATAAATGACATACTCAAAGATAGAAAGCCTTCATCTAACAAATCTGACCTTGGAAAAGTACTGATCTATGCTGGTTCTAAGGGCTATTATGGGGCTGCATATCTAGCTTCTAGGGCTGCAAGTAAAACAGGTTCGGGACTTGTTACCCTAGTTTCTGACGAGGATACTGTCGGGGTAAATGCTACTAGACTAGTTGAGGAGATGACATGTCTAGATGATGATAAGGAAAGACTGGAAAAGTTGCTAGCAAAGGCTGACGCAATTGCATTTGGACCGGGAAAGGCTGACAAAAGAATCAGTAAGGTTCAGTTGGAATCCTTGTTAGGTGACTTAGAATCAGGGACTAATAAGCCTAGTCTTGTTATAGATGCAGGTGGTTTGGATGTATTCGATCCTAGTAGAATGGCAAAAGGAAAAGATGTCATCATGACACCACACAGTGGAGAGTTTGCGAGGATGATAGGTCTTAGCCCGAGTGAGGTAGACCAAAATAGGTTTCAACTAGCAAAGGGCTACGCAGCTAGAAATGGTATCGTCTTAGTTTTAAAGGGTAAGAATACGATTATTAGCGATGGAAATAGGACATACGTAAATACAACTGGTAATCCAGCTATGGCAAATGGTGGTATGGGAGACGCCCTTACAGGTATTATAACATCCCTTTGTGGTCAAGGTTATGAAGCTTTTGAAGCTGCTGTTTTGGGAGTTTACCTACATGGATTAATTGGAGATGTAATATTTAAAAATAAATATGTTATAAACGCAAGAGATTTAATAAAAATGATACCAAAAACAATTAAAATATTATATAATAGAAAAAAATAGTTTTTTGTAAAGGAGGCTATCATGTTTGGGTTAAGTATAAAGGTTATTTGGATATTAATAGCAGTTGCCTTTGCTATAGGAGAGGCTGCAACTCTTAGTCTCGCCCTTATATGGTTTAGTGTGGGCTCATTGGCTGCACTAGCTGTATCATATTTTACACAATCACTGGCAATACAGTTGGCGGTATTTTTGATAGTATCTTTTGGTCTTCTATTTATAGCTACTAAAAAGCTGATTAAGATGGACAGGGATAAAAATAATACCCATTGGGCAAGTGTAGATACGAATACGGATGCCTTTATAGGCAAAAAAGGCTATGTTATTGGAAGAATAAGTCCTGAACAACCTGGTCTTGTCAAGGTCAAGGGTGAAGAATGGACAGCTGTTTCCAATGAAGAGGGGCAAATCCTTGAAGTAGGAGAAGAAATCCTTGTAAAGGGAATACAGGGTGTCAAACTCCTTGTAGAAAAAAGAAAATAATATTTTTGGAGGTAGTTTATGGTAAGATCAGTAATTACAACAGTATTAATCCTTTTGGTTTTGCTAGTAGTAGTCAGGTCAATTAGGATAGTAAAGCAGGCAAGGATGGGTATTATCATGAGACTTGGTAAATTCCATACAGAGGCCAAAACAGGTATTCACTTATTAGTTCCATTTATTGATACTATGTCTTATATGATTGACCTTAGGGAGATGGTAGTGGATTTTCCACCTCAGCCAGTTATAACTAAGGACAATGTAACTATGCAGATAGACACAGTTGTATACTACAAGATAACAGATCCAAAGTCATATGTGTTTGAGATAGCAAACCCTATATCCGCTATTGAGAACCTGACAGCGACTACTCTAAGAAATATAATAGGTGACCTTGATTTAGATGAAACTCTTACTTCGAGAGACCTTATAAATGCCAAGATGAGGACTATACTTGACGAGGCAACAGATATATGGGGTATTAAGGTCAATAGAGTTGAGCTTAAGAATATAATGCCACCAAGAGATATACAGGCTGCTATGGAAAAACAGATGCGTGCAGAAAGAGAAAGAAGAGAGGCTATACTTCAGGCAGAAGGAGAAAAGCAGTCTAAGATTCTTATTGCAGAGGGTGAAAAGCAGTCTGCAATCCTAAGAGCAGAAGCTAAAAAGGAATCAATGATAAGAGAAGCTGAAGGTGAAAGAGAATCTAAGATTCTTGAAGCACAGGGTGAAGCTGAGGCTATTAGAAATAAAAAACTTGCAGAAGCAGATGGTATTAGAAGTGTATTCACTGCTATGAAAGAAGCAAATGTGGATGATAATATACTTGCACTTAAGTCAATGGAAGCTATTGAAAAATTAGGTGAGAGTCCATCTTCTAAGTTAGTACTTCCATCAGATGCTGTAAATTTCCTAGGTACTTTTAAGGGCATAAAGGAAGTAATGTCTGACAAGGAGAGTAAATAGTAATATATATTATGGGTCCTCAACAATATGCTTGGGGACTTTTATATGTCTTAGAACTTTGTTTTTGAATTTAAGATGAAATTTTTTTTGAAATATAAATTAAGGAGATTATAAATTATGGGTTTAATAGACAGATTACAAAATCAAAAAAGAGAGCAAGTATTCAAGGAGCTCTTAGGGAAAAAATACTCTAGCCTAAATGATTTAAATTTTGCATATGATCCTATTGAAGAGATTCTTTTGATAAGAATTAAAAGACTCGTAATGGATGGTAAAATAAATGAGGCAGAGAATGTACTATTTGAATCAATAAAAAAGTCAAAGACAGCAAATTCAATCTATATAGCAGGTGAGTTTTATACTATGTTAAAAGAATTGAGTGAAGAACAGTTGAAGGAGAGAAACTTTAGTCCAGAGGAGATAGATGAAGGAATTGCAGATATTAAAGAGCTATTTTAGTTAGGTGATAGAATTCAAATAAAAATAAAGGTAAATACCGTCTTGATTTTTACCAGAAAAAATTGTATAATAAATACTTATTGATGCAAAAAACATACAGCTAGGCCGTATGTCATGTATTAAAGAATTTGTGATGGAATTCTATTTTAATACATTTTATGGCTTTAGTCAAGAAGTTTTTTGAAAATAAAATTATAAAATAGGAGAGTTAATATGAAAATTGGATTTGATCACAACAAATATCTAGAGGAGCAGTCAAAATATATACTTGAAAGAGTTGATAACTTTGACAAGCTATATATAGAATTTGGAGGTAAGTTGATAGGAGACTTACACGCTAAAAGAGTTTTACCAGGATTTGATGAAAATGCAAAGATTAAGGTTCTTAGCCATATAAAGGACAAGGTTGAGATAATTATATGTGTTTATGCTGGTGATATAGAGAGAAACAAGGTAAGAGGAGACCTAGGCATAACTTATGATATGGAAGTTATGAGATTGATTGATGACTTGAGAGGTTATAATCTTGATGTCAATTCAGTTGTTATAACTAGGTACGAAAATCAGCCTGCTGCAACAATACTAATTAACAAGTTAGAACGTAGGGGCATAAAGGTATATAGACACGGACCAACAAAGGGGTATCCAGTCGACGTTGATACTATAGTAAGTGAAGAGGGATTTGGAGCCAATCCATATATTGAAACAACTAAGCCTATCGTAGTTGTGACTGCGCCGGGTCCTAATTCAGGAAAGCTTGGAACATGCCTAAGTCAGCTATACCATGAAAACAAAATGGGAAAAACTGCTGGCTATTCAAAGTATGAGACATTCCCAGTATGGAATCTACCTCTTAAGCACCCGGTAAACATTGCCTATGAAGCAGCAACAGTAGACCTAAAGGATGTCAATATGATAGATTCATTCCATTTAGAGGCCTATGGTGAGTCAACTGTAAACTATAATAGGGATATTGAATTATTCCCAGTTCTTAAGAAGATTATAGAAAAGATTACAGGTGAAGAATCTATGTTCCAGTCTCCAACTGATATGGGTGTTAACAGGGTTGGATTTGGTATAGTGGATGATGATGCTGTAAGGGAAGCTTCAATACAGGAAATAATTAGAAGATACTACAAGACAATATGTGACTACAAAAAGGGTAACTTGGACAAGGAAGCTGTAGATAGGATGAAGATGATAATGGAAGGCCTAGGCCTAAAGGGCGAAGATAGGGAAGCTGTCAACGTTGCTAGAGCCTATGTTGAATCACATTGTCCGAACAATGATAATTCTGCTTGTCAGGGACTAGGTATGGTATTAGAAGATGGTAGAAAAGTAACAGGTAAGTTCTCAGATACAATGAATGGGGCTGCAGCTGCTATCTTGAATGCAGTTAAGATACTTGCAGATATAAATGACGATATCCACCTTATATCACCATTGGTACTTGAACCTATTATAAACCTAAAGAAAAATGTCCTAAATAGCAGAAATGTCTCACTAAATGCTGAAGAAGTTTTGATGGCTCTTAGCATCAGTGCTGTAACAAATCCAGTAGCAAAGTATGCTGTTGATAAACTTGACTTGTTAAAAGGGTGTCAAGCCCACTCTACAGTAATTCTTTCAAATAGTGATGAACAGGTATTTAGAAAGCTTGGTGTAGATGTTACCTGCGATCCTATATACCAGTCAACTAACCTTTACGAGGGATAAGAGACTAATAGTAAGACAAAAATAAATAAAATGTCGTTTAGTAGGTCTACTTATGAGATGAAAACCAAAAAGTATAGGTCATATTTTTGAAACTATAGTAAAAAATCTGAAAATAAGTACAAAAAGTGAAATATTTTTTTACATATACATGAAGACTTGTGTTATAATATTAGATATGGATACTACGCGACGAAAGGATGTTATTATAATGGAAAATTTAACAATGCAAGAGCTTCTTGATATGCAAGAACAAGAGCTAAGTAAGATTAATGTAGGTGAGGAAATCACTGGAAAGGTAGCTAGAATAACAAATGATGAACTAACTCTCAAACTAGAGGTTGGTTTTGATGGAGTTATACCTGCAGGTGAAGTGAACCTAGCCAAGGGACAGACTTTAGCCGATGTTTACAAGCTAGACGAAGAAGTGACAGGTGTGATCACAAACGTTAGCTACAAGGATGCTACAATAAAGATCTCTATATTAAAGTTAGAGCAGCAGAAGGACCTAAAGGAACTACAGGTAGCAATGGACGAACACAAGACTATAACTGTACACACAGTTAAGGCTTTAGATAGAGGATTATACGCAAGTTACAAGTCTCACAATATGTTTATGCCAATATCTCAGATAGATACTAAGTTTGTAAAGGATACAAATGAATACGTTGGTATGGACCTAGAATGTTACATCAAGGAAATAAATGCAAGAAAGAACAGAATAATTATTTCTCATAGAGAAGTTGCTCAGGAAATACTTGATGCTGAAAGACAGGAAAAGAGAGAAAAATTCAAGGCAGAAAGAGAAGCTGAAAGAGCTAGAATTAAGGCAGAAAGAGAAGCTGCTAAGATTGCTAGAGAAGAACTATTCAATTCACTTGAAGTTGGAGAAAAGAGAACTGGTAAGGTTACAAATATAATGTCATATGGTGCATTTATAGACTTAGGTGGCGTTGAAGGTCTTGCTCATATAAACAACCTTTCTTGGACAAGAGTTGCAGATGTAGAATCTGTAGTTAGTGTTGGAGATGAAGTAGATGTATATATCCAGGATATAAACCCAGAAAACAAGAGAATCGCACTTTCTCTTAAGAACCCTGATGAAGATCCATGGAAGAAGATTGCTGAAGAAGTTTCAGTAGGATCTCATGTAACAGCTAAGGTTCTTAGAATAATAGACAAGGGTGCTTTTGTTGAAGTTAAGCCTGGTGTAGAAGCTTACTTACCAATAGGTGAATTAAGTGAAGACAGAGTTAACAAGGTTGAAGATGTTGTAAATATAGGTGATGAAGTTAAGGCAGCTATAATAAAATTCAACCCAGATACAAAGAGAATGATGCTTTCTATAAAGGAACTTACTAGAGAACCAGAAGAAGACTTCAGCCAGTATATGTCAGTTGGTGATGATTCTATGGGCACTATAGGTGAACTTATAAAGGAAAAGAACTAATCATCAGAAATTAAATCTAATCTATGTATTTTGAACTATAGTCAATTATACATAGTTTGAACATACGTAAAGAGGGAGTCTGATGGCTCCCTCTTTTAATAAAAAATTGTTATTTATCGGGTCTTTTAAAGACCTAAGCTAATAGGAGATTGTAATGGAAATACAAGACAAGTTAAGTGAGGGTGAATATATAGACGGTCAGTTTATAGACAAGGATTATATTGACCGTAAGATGAAAGATTATAATAAAAATAGAAGATATAAATTATATGACGAATGGTCATACAACTTTGGAATTATTGTTGTATTGTTGCTGATATTTTTCCTTATACTGCTCCTGAATTCTTATACAACCTTTGTTGCTGATGACTTCAACAACCTATTTACAAAAAGTGGTGAGAGGATAAGCTCGATTAAGGATATATTCTTAATCCAAAAAAACAGGTACTACTCAATAAATGGTAGGGCTATTGCACATGGAATGGGGCAGTTTATGTTGATGTTTGACAAGTCCTTTATAAACTTTTTTAATAGTATATTTTTCTGTACTTTTGTTTATAGTATTTATAGGTTTGTCGTTATGCCAGATGATTATGGCTTGACAGGGGATAGCAAATATCTTGAAAGTGTGATAAACAGCAATAAATATGGAAGGCACATATTTAAAACAGGTGTTTTGATTCTTGTGTTTTTACTTGTGTGGAACTATACGCCTGTATTTGGTCAGACATACTTATGGGTCATCGGTGCAGCCAACTATATGTGGACAAGTCTTATGATTTTAGCTGTTCTACATATATCCAGAAGAGTGGCTATAATAAATGATACAGGCCATTTATATATGTGGATTCCCCTTATAGTCATACTTTGCTTTTTGACAGGGTGGACCAATGAAAACACTGTGGTTGGATTGCTATTTGTCCTTGCCTATCAATTGATTAAGATGATGATAGACAATACAAAGGGTATAAGTATTATGGTTATGATGACAGTTTCTACTTTGATGGGATTTATTATTATGATAACTGCACCTGGAAATTTTGCGAGGATGAAATTATTTAATGAGCCGGAGAATTTTAGTGTTAAGTTGATATTGAGATTTACCAAGATGAGCCAAGCTTATTCAAAATATATAATGGTATTATTTATAATTTGCCTTATTTTCGTAATTGTTTCGAGGATTATGGATATGAGAAAGAATTTGGAAACAGAGGTATATTTTGTAGCTGGCCTATTGTCATTTTGGTCAATGCTTGCGGCACCGACATTCCCACCTAGGGCTATGGTTGGTACAGTATTCTTTTTTATAGCTGCTATAGTTATGTCCATAGCTACTATTGATAGGAGAGATAACAAACTGTCGGCTTTAATTGTGATGGGTATGATACTTTTTACTGGATATGGATTTGTAAAGACGGTTCCTGATGCTATACTAGCAAGTAGTGAGTATCTTTCAAAGTATAACGCTAGAGAACTTGTTATTCTTGATAACAAGTCTAGTGGTAATGTTCAAAATGTAGAGGTCCCAGCCCTTCCAGCAGAAAATAAATATATGGCTGGTTTTGGATTGGGGGATTGTGAGCAGGATCCTAAAAACTGGATTAATGTAACAATTGCTAGGTATTATGGAATAGGATCAGTAGTTTTAAGGAAATAATAGGAGTGAGTTATGGCTAAGAAAACAGTTAAAACTAATGCTATGAGGATATTAGATCTTGAAAAAATAAACCACAAAGAACTCTCATACCCTGTAGACAAGGGCCATGTAGATGGGGTTACAGCAGCGAAGGGGCTTGGCAAAGATCCAGCAACTGTATACAAGACCCTAGTCACAATAGGTCATAGTAAGCAACACTATGTCTTTGTTATACCTGTGGCTGAAAACTTAGATATGAAAAAGGCAGCTAGGGCTTGTGGTGAAAAGAGCATAGAAATGATAAATGTAAAAGATATAAATAAGGTGACTGGATATATTAGGGGAGGTTGTTCTCCTATTGGTATGAAAAAGTCATACCCAACATATATAGACGAGTCTGCAAAAGACATAGACACTATAACTGTCAGTGCAGGTAAAATTGGATTTCAGGTTGAACTTGAACCGAGCGACCTTCTTGGGGTTACTGGTTCAGAGTATGCTGACCTGTTGATGAAATAAGGAGTAGAGATATGAGAATAGTATCTTCAAAGAATATAGAAGATGTAGTCAGGGATATGTGCATAGATGGCTGTATAAATTTAGATGAAAATTTGATAAATACTATGCAAGAATATCGTGATAGGGAGTCTTCAGATGTTGCTAAAAACATATTAGGAATCTTGATAGACAACGCCAAAATAGCCAAGAAAACTCAGACTCCACTTTGTCAGGATACAGGTATGGCGGTATTTTTTGTTAAAATAGGCAACGAGGTCCTAGTAGAAGGAGATCTCATAGAAGATGCTATCAATAAAGGTGTTAGAAGGGGCTATACTGAGGGTTACCTGAGAAAGTCCGTAGTCAGTCCTATATCTAGGATAAATACAAAAGACAATACGCCAGCCATAGTCCACTATGAGTTTGTAAGGGGAGACAGGATAGAAATAGAGTACGCAGCCAAGGGGTTCGGTAGTGAAAATATGAGCCAGATGAAGATGTTAAAGCCATCTGACGGTATAGAGGGCATAAAGAAATTTATAATAGATGTTGTCAGAGAAGCTGGTCCAAATCCATGTCCACCTATGGTAGTAGGTGTAGGCATAGGTGGAACAGTCGACAAGTGTGCTTCTCTAGCTAAGAAGGCCTTGTTCAGAGAAGTCGGTGTCCACAACCCTGATCCTGAAATAGAGGCACTAGAGATTGAACTCCTAGAAAAGATAAACAAGTTGGGCATAGGTCCACAGGGTTTGGGAGGTATTACAACAGCCCTATTCCTGAATATAGAAACATTCCCAACTCATATTGCAGGTCTACCTGTTGTGGTAAATATAAACTGCCATTCATCTAGACACAAAAAAGTAATGATATAGGAGGCAGCTGTGATAAGACTAGAAACACCTTTAAAAGAGGAAGATATAAGAAAATTAAAAGCAGGAGACACTGTAAGTCTTTCGGGTATTGTATATACGGCAAGAGATGCAGCTCATAAAAGAATCTGTCAGGCCATTGACCAAGACCAGCCAACCCCATTTGATATAGAGGGACAGGCTATCTACTATGTTGGTCCATCACCAACCAAGCCAGGGGAGATAATAGGATCTGCAGGACCTACAACTAGCTATAGGATGGATGACCTTACCTTGCCACTTTTGGAAAAGGGTCTAAGGATTATGATAGGTAAGGGTAAAAGAAACCAAGTTGTCATAGACGGCATGAAGAAGTATGGTGCTGTATACCTAGTTGCCATAGGTGGAGCGGGTGCCTACCTATCAAATAGAATCAAGTCATCAGAGGTGATTGCCTATGATGATTTAGGAGCAGAAGCTGTTAGAAAAATTCGTGTTGAAGATATGATGCTTACCGTATGTATAGATTCAAAAGGAAACAACCTGTATGATAATATAAAAGCAATTGACTAGGGAGGATATATGAATTATTCAGAAGAAGCTCTAAGAGTTCATGAGGAGAAAAAGGGTAAAATAGAAGTAATAAGCAAGGTGAAGGTTGAAAATAAGGATGACCTATCAGTGGCCTATACTCCAGGAGTAGCCCAGCCTTGCATAAAGATAAGTGAAAATAAGGAAGATGTATATAAGTATACATCAAAGTCCAATATGGTAGCTGTTGTTAGTGACGGTTCTGCTGTATTAGGTCTTGGTAACATAGGTCCAGAGGCTGCTATACCAGTTATGGAAGGCAAGGCTATACTATTTAAGGAATTTGCTGGGGTTGATGCATTCCCTATATGTTTGGCTTGTCAGGATGTTGATGAAATTGTAAAGTCAGTCAAGATGATAGAGCCGGTATTTGGTGGAATAAACCTAGAGGATATAGCAGCGCCTAGGTGTTTTGAAGTAGAAGAGAGACTAAAAAAAGAGCTTGATATACCTGTATTCCATGATGACCAGCACGGTACTGCTATAATAGTCACAGCTGGAGTTATAAATGCAGCAAAACTTATGAAAGACAAGGATATAGAAGACCTTGAAGTTGTTATCAATGGGGCTGGTTCTGCCGGTATAGCAATAGCCAAGATGCTTCTAAACTTAAATGTTAAAAACATAGTTTTATGTGACAGGTATGGTATCCTAGAAGAATCATCACCTGACATAAATTGGGCTCAAAAGGAGATGTTGAAATATACAAATAAGAACAAGGAAAGAGGTAGCCTAAAGGACGCTGTTGTTGGCAAGGACGTATTTATAGGTGTTTCTAGACCCAAGATGCTTACTAGTGACATGATAAAGACCATGAATGACCAGCCAGTTGTATTTGCCATGGCAAATCCGGTTCCAGAGATACTTCCTGAAGAGGCCAAGGAGTCGGGAGTATTTATAATGGGTACAGGCAGGAGTGACTATCCTAACCAGGTCAATAACGTACTAGCATTCCCAGGAATATTTAAGGGAGCTCTTAGGTGTAGGGCTAGGCAGATAAACGAAGAGATGAAGGTAGCAGCAGCCATGGCCTTAGCCAACTTCATTGACGAAGATAAGTTATCTGTAGATTACATTTTACCATTGGCATTTGAAAAAGGAATAGCTGAGGCTGTAGCCAAGGCAGTAGAAGAAGCGGCTAGAAAAACTGGTCTTGCAAGAATTTAGAGGTGCAAATTGATTAATTTTGGAAATTACAACAACTTAAAGGTGATGAGAGAAAAAGAATATGGTTTCTTTTTAGATGGTCAGACTGGAAATACTAGTGATGACATACTATTGCCTAGCAAAAATATAGTACAAAAAGAAAAGATAAAAATAGGCGATGAAGTCAATGTATTTGTATACAGAGATTCGCAAAAACGTCTAGTAGCAACACAGAAGACACCAAAGGCTTGTGCAGGTGACATAGCAGTACTTAAGGTGTGCGACAACACAGAGATAGGTTCATTTGTAGATATAGGACTTGAAAGAGATGTACTAGTTCCATTTAGGGAAAGAACATACAAGATATTTGTCGATGAATCATATCCATTCTATGTTTACGTTGACAAGACTGGTAGACTTGCTGCAAGTCTTGATATTGAAGACCGTCTGTCTGTTGATTCTAGCCTACAACTTGGCGACAAGTGTAATGGATATGTCATAGGTTTTCAATCAAATAAAACTGCAGTAGTGTGTATAGATCCTGACAAGTTAGGGATAATTCTAAAGGATGAGTACTACTCAAGTCTCAAAGAAGGTGACTACCTAAAGGACCTTAGGGTTATTAGAGAGTATGAGGATGGACGTTTGGGGCTTTCTACAAGGGGCGATAGAGTAGAAGAGATGTCTAGTCTTGAAAGATCAATCCTGAGTTACCTTGAAGGGAATGACGGCTATATGTCCTTTAATGACAAGTCTGATCCAGAAGATTTGAGGATAGTATTTTCTACAAGTAAGAAAAATTTCAAGAGAACACTAGGAACTATGATGAAAAAAGGTTTGATAAGACAGGATAGTGAAGGAACTTATTTAATAAAATAAGTCATATGAGCTATTAGAGCCGATTGGAGGAGTTAGTGTTATAAAAGTATTATTTAATTTTTGACAAAATATAATACAGATAATTCTGAAAATTTAAAAGGGCAAAAAAAGAAAGGGTGAATAATCAACCCCTCTTTTTTTGTGAGAAATACTTAAAAAGGAACATAATTTTTTAAGTACCTTTATTATACAATATTAATGAGCAAATGTCTAATAAAATTTATACTTTTTGGATATAAAAGGACAATATTTTCATAGTGACTAGTATTTGTGGATTTTATACTTGATAAATTATTAAAAAGACGCTTATAATCATCATGCATCTTAATTTTAATTATGTTTTGTGGTATAATAAAGTGGTTATTAACAAATGAAAGTAAGGGGGTTACTATGTCAGTAATTGATTCGTTCTTGAATAGACAAGATGAAATTGAAATAAAGAAATTAAATAAAATAGTAGATCAAATAGAAGCACTAGAATCGGAAATACAGACTCTTAGTGATTTAGACTTATCAAATAAGACTAAAGAGTTTAGAGATAGATTAGATAAGGGTGAGACCTTGGATGACTTGTTAGTAGAGGCTTTTGCTGTTGCAAGAGAGGCTACTAAAAGAGTACTTGGTATGAGACAGTATAGGGTACAGCTAATAGGTGGTATAGTACTTCATCAGGGCAAGATAGCAGAGATGAAGACAGGTGAAGGTAAAACCCTAGTTGCGGTTGCACCTTGCTACTTAAATGCCCTTAGTTCAAAGGGTGTCCATGTAATAACAGTAAATGACTACCTTGCAGACCGTGATGCAGATACTGTAAGACCTGTATTTGAGTTTTTGGGAATGACAGTAGGAACAATAATAGCAGGTCAGACTCCTAATATTAGGCAGGAAAAGTACAGATGTGACGTGTCTTACGGAACAAATTCAGAGTTTGGATTTGACTACCTAAGAGACAATATGGTTAAGGATCTTAGACAGAAGGTACAAAGAGAGCTTAACTACTGTATTATAGATGAGGTTGACTCAATTTTAATAGATGAGGCAAGGACTCCACTTATTATTTCAGGTGAGGGAGAGGCAATCAACGAACTATACTATAGGGCAGATGACTTTGTGAGGACCCTAGTAGAAGAAGATTATGACCTAGATGAAAAAGAGCACACAGTATCATTTACTGAGTCAGGTTTTAAGAAGGCTGAAAAATTCTTTGGTATAAGAACAATCACAAATGTAAATAATATGTTCATCTACCACCATATCAATCAGGCCCTAGCTGCCCACAAGCTTATGCATATAGATGATGACTATGTTGTCAAGGACGATGAAGTATTTATAGTAGATGAGTTTACAGGTAGAATAATGGATGGTAGAAGGTTCTCTGATGGGCTACACCAGGCCCTAGAAGCTAAGGAAAAGGTGACTATTCAGTCTGATAACAAGACTATGGCAACAGTTACCTACCAGAATTTCTTTAGGATGTATGATAAGATGTCTGGAATGACTGGTACAGCCAAGACAGAAGAAGATGAATTTGAGCAGACATACCATATGAATGTTGTGCAGATCCCTACAAATAGGCCTGTAATAAGAGGGGACTTAAACGATAGGGTATACACAACTGAAAAAGAAAAATTTACAGCAGTTGTAGAAGAAATAGCTAAGATACATGAAAAGGGTCAGCCAATACTAGTGGGTACAGCTACAGTTGAAAAGTCTGAAATCCTATCTAGGATGTTAAAAGAAAGAGGGCTTGACCACGAGATTTTAAATGCCAAGGAAAATAAGAAAGAGGCAGAAATAGTCGCTAAGGCTGGGACACTTAACTCTATCACTATAGCTACAAACATGGCAGGTAGGGGTACAGATATCAAGCTTGGTAACGGCGACAAGGAAATGGAAGAAAAGGTCAGACAACTTGGAGGCCTATATGTATTAGGAACAGAAAGACATGAGTCTAGGCGTATAGATAACCAGTTAAGAGGTAGATCAGGACGTCAAGGTGACCCTGGTACATCTAGATTTTTTGTAAGCTTAGAAGACGAGATAATAAAATTATATGGTGGAGCTGCAATCAAGAAGCTAGGTAAGAAGTTGAAGCCAGACCCACATGGAGCAATATCAAGCAAGGCCTTGACTCGTGCTATAGAAAATGCCCAAAAGGGTATAGAGGGTAAGAACTTTGAGCAGAGAAAAGACGTCTTGAAGTATGATAATGTTATAGACAAGCAGAGAAAAGTAGTATATGGTGAAAGAGACAACGTACTAAAGGGAGTAGATCTTAAGGAGACAATTCTACAGATGGCTAGGATAGTCATAGATGAGAATGTTGCAAAATATATAGATACAAAACCAAGAAACTACTTTAAGTTCTATAGGACTATGTACAATCAATTTATGCCAGAAGGAACCCTATTGATACCAGATGCAAATGCCCTTACAAGTAAGGAATTTGCTGATACTGTTTATTCTATAGCTGAGAGAGTTCTTGATATGAAGGCTATGTTGATAGGTGAGCAGGAGGTTGCAAGACAAAGAGAAGAAGTCTTGCTTGAAGTAGTGGATAACTATTGGGTAGACCATATAGACCTGATGGACCAGATGAGACAGTCTGTTGGATTGGTTTCAGTAGCCCAAAAGGACCCTGTAAAGGAATATACTATGGAAGCCTACCATATGTTTAATGAATTGAACAGAAAGATAAGGCTTGAAACATTGAAGTTTGTGTTTTCTTTTGATAACGAGGAAGACTAGGATTAAGATAGGGTGGTGCATATGAGTATTAAAATAAAAAAAACAAATATGGCCAATAATGACGAAGAATCATGGATTAGAAAGATAGTTTATAATTATTATGAAAAACTCAAGTCATATTATGAATATAAGGCGGATTTAGATGCAAAATATGAGGATATGAGGGTTCAGTCAATAGATTATATGAGGGGACTTCTAGTAATATTATCTATGTTTATGATTAATCAGGGTTTAGAAAACCAGATTAGCTATGCTTTTCAAAATTCTAAGTGGAATGGCATGACTTTACACGATATATTGGTTCCAATGTTTTTGTTGGTAATTGGTAGCTCGATACCATTTTATGTGAAGAAACATTATGAGGAAAATGAAGACATTAGGCATATTGTAAAGATGTCCTTTATCAAGTCTATAATAGTTTTTGTGATAGGCTTGATTTTCTCTTGTATATACTATCCTGCAAATGACTATGTAAGACTTACTGGTCCCATACAAATGATGGCCTTTGTATATATTATGAGTTTGTTACTTTATATAGGTTTCCTAAAAATGAGGATAAAAAATAATGCATTGACCTATATATTTATTTCTATGGGAATTATAGTGTCCATAATATTCACTGCAATTGGACTTGCTCACTCTTTAAAAACAGGAGAGAGTAGTATATTTGTGGTGATGGATAAGGCTCTATTATCAACTTTTAAAAGTGTTTCAATGGCAGACCCAGAAGGAATACTTGTCTGTATATCAGGTGTATCTTTAGGCTTGATAGGTTTGGGACTGGCTTGCATATTGAATAAAAAGCCCGTAGAAAACAAGAGGTACATAAGATATAAGAGGACCAGTTGGGTCAAAGAATCAGGATATAGTAGAAAAAATGTCCTACATGATATAAAGTCATGGATAAATCCTAGGTCTATAAAGGCCATTCTTAGTAATTACTATAGGATAAATTTAGAGGCAAGAAAACTTGTAGATATGTTATTTATAGCCATCTTATTTTATATAGTGTCAAAAGTTATGGGCATATGGTTACCTTTGAATAGAAATATTCTTAGCCTAACATTTGTACTCAGGGTATCGTCATATTTTTATTTTATGATGTTTGTTCTATATATAATATGTGACATACTAGCTATAAACTTTGGTACTCTTCTTGTAAAGAGGTTGGGACTTAATTCTCTGGCTGTAATAGTTATAACTACTGTAATATATAAGCTGGTTAACCTTATTACGATAAAATCTATATACACTAGTACTTGGCTGCACTTTAACAACTGGTTTACAGTAGATTTTATCCTTCCTATATTCGGTAGTGATTATGCATCAGGTGTATATGCAGCTATAATTACCGTGATTTGGATATTATTGGGTAACCTATTGCATAGGTTTGATATTAAGCTAGGTTTATAATTTGGAGGAGATATGTTAGAAAATATAGATAGAAAAAGGGCGAAAATCTGGATAAAGATGGCTATTATTATTTTAGCTACCCTTGTTCTAATTTTGAGTTTGTTTCGACTATTCCTCTATAATAGTAACCAGAGGAAGTTGATATCAGAATTTAAGAACACTAAAATAAGAGAAAAGTTAATAATAAATAACAAAAAGGCAAAGATGGATAAGCCCTATAAGATTAGGGATGGTATTGTATACGTACCTGTCCTAGAGTTATGTAAAAACTTTAATTCTAAGACTAGTTACAAGCTTGAGTCCAAGGGTGGCATTGAGTTTAGCTATAACAACGATGTATACAAACTTGCCAGAGGGTCTAATGAGGTAAGATTTAAAGAGAACAAGGATATCCTAAAAATGGACGGTATTGTCCAATACATGGAAGATACAATATATGTTCCACTAGATTTTATATACAAGGTATTGGATGTAAATGTTGTTCAGGCTAGTGATGGAACTGTATATATGGACAATTATCCTAAAAAGTTTAACTATGAGTGGGTTAAGGAGAATAGGTATATTGCACACGCAATGGGCGGCATAGGTGGAAATACCTACACCAACTCTAAAGAAGCTATGGAGAATTCTTATAAGAGAGGCATAAGGGTGATGGAGGCAGACTTTTCTCTTTCTTCTGACGATAAGCTTATCCTGTGTCATTCATTTGATACTAGCTCTTTATCATCACTGGGCTTACCACTTTCTTGGAATAAGGAAAAACCTAGTGAAAGGGAGTTTTTGAGCAAAAAGATATTGGGAACTTACCATACTATGAATTTTGAGGATGTAGCTAAGTATATGAAAGCCAATAAAGATATGTACTTGGTAGTTGACCTAAAGACTAATGATATAAAGTCTGTGGAAAAATCATATAGGGAACTTGTTAGAGTTGCAAAGAAAGTAGACCCAGATATAATGAAGAGAGTCATACCTCAGATCTACTATGAAGAAATGTATAGACCTTTGATGAATATATATAATTTTAAGTCTATGATATTTACTACATATAGGTTGGAGGAATTGAAGGCTCAGAAAATAGTTGACTTCTCTTATGAACATGGTATAAAAATTGTCGCTGTAAATAAATTTAAATTCTCTAATGTATTAACTAACAAGTTACTTGATAGGGGTATAAGTCTTTATATGTTTACATACAATGACGAAAAAATTGTAAATACACTTAGAAATAACTATGTTAGTGGCTTCTATACAGATTTTTTACCAAAGGACGGAATCAAGAGGGATGATGAAGGTAGAGTCATAATAGAGAAGAAAAATACAGAACAAGAGGGGCAAAACCCTAACCAGGACAGTCAATCACCAGATACAAATGGCCAGACTAATGATCCTAATGCAGCTAATTCTAGCCAAGTAGGACAAGGAACAGGAAAAACAAGTGAAGAAATAGAAACAAATAATAGAACATCAAATGATGAAAATTTAGGAAGTGTAAATTAATTCACTTTAAAGTTAAAATAAAAATAATAGTGGAGAATGGTTAAACCAATCTCCACTATTATTTTGGGAAAATCTTAAGAAAAATTAATAGAAAAATTAGATCTAAAAGGTTACAGAATGTAACTATATGTGTTATAATATGCCTTAGGGTAATAAGGTATGATTATAAGTAGGAGGACATGATGAGAAAAAATATTAAGAGAAAAGTCTTAGCAACGATTTCTGCACTTGCTCTAGCATTTAGTATGATTCCAACATCACTGGCTGATGAGGTGGATACAGATGCATCTAGGTCAGAGTTTGTTAATCAATTAGATTCAGTAAATATGGAAGAAAAAACTTCTGATACACAGGGTGTAGAAATAAAGTTAGAGATGGTAAATGTTGACAGTGAAGGAAGGCTAGAGAAGATAGGTTCGACAGGTTTGGAAACGGAATCTAAGCTTGATTCAGATAACCAAAAGCAGTCTGGAAGTATGACTAGCCTATCAGGTAGCAACAGGTATCAAACTGCTGTGAAAATCAGTCAGAATGGTTGGCCTAGGGGTGCTCAAAATGTGGTTTTAGTTAATAGCTCAAGTACAATATCAGGTACTATGGCGACACCGCTTGCAACAACTTACAATGCACCAATATTACTTTCAAGTAATCAGACGCTTAACCCGAATACCTTGACTGAGATAAAAAGGCTTAGACCTAGAAAAATATATATAATAGGTGATACTAGAGCCTTGTCATCAAATATAGAAAGATCTATTAAGAGTATGGGTATATCTACAGTAAGGTTATCAGGCGCTACTGTTGGTCAGACATCAGCAAAAATTGCCAATGAAATATCAAGACACCATGATGTTGATACATCATATGTTGTAAGTATTCAAAACGGATCTGCAGATGCACTTTCTATAGCTGCACAGGCTGGTAGGACTAAAAACCCGGTATTGGTGTCAAATGCTAGTGTCTTAAATTCTGATGCTATGAATTTTATAAGAAATAACACACCAAATGTATACTATATCGGTGGTGCTGGATCAATAAATACTTCATTACTATCTAGAATATCTTCTATTGTAGCTAATGGTTCTGAGGCCAATAGAATCTCAGGTGTAGATAGACATGATACTAATGCTAAAATAATAAGCAAGTTTTTTGGTAAGGGACCATTTTCTAATATGCTAATAGCCAAATCTGATGATATCGGAATGATAGATACAGTTGCAGCTGGTCCGTTGGCAGCTATGAAGAATGCTCCAATATTGATAACAAAGAAAGATAGAATACAGAGGGCAACTAATAAATATATATCAGGAATAAGGGCATCTAACCTAATTCAGGTAGGTGGAGGTTTCTCATATAGTGTTACTAGCGGCCTACAAAGAGCCTTATTTGGAATAAGCTCTAATCCAAGCCCGGCACCAAGACCTTCTCAGCCATCACCAAGACCTCAGGTAACTCCAAGTAGAGGGATAAAGGGCAAGACTATAATAATTGACCCAGGCCATGGAGGAAGAGATACAGGTGCTGTAGGATTAAATGGATACAAGGAAAAAGACTGGACACTTGTTACAGCCCATGCTTGTGCCGATTATCTTAGAAGGGCTGGAGCAAAAGTAATTATGACAAGGACTGATGACACATATCCAACTCTTCCTGAGAGAGCTGACTTGAGTAATAATGAGGGCGCAGTATTATTCTGTAGCATACACTACAACAAGGGCGGAAATTTAGTCAATGCTGATACAGGCGAACTAAGTGGTAATGGAGTTGAAGTCTATAAGGGTAAAGGTCAATTCGCAAATAGTGTAGCCAATAAGATATTGAATAATATACTAAATAACTTCAATCTTAGAAACAGAGGTGTGAAAGACGGTACTCACCTTTATGTTATATCAAACACAAATGCTCCTGCTATTCTTGTAGAGGGTGGATTTGTGTCAAGTTCAAGGGATGTAAACCAGTTGAAATATAAGGATGCACAGAAGAAGATGGGTATACAGATTGCCAAAGGTATAGTGGCAGCTTTTAATTAAAAATATTAATATTATATAAAACAAAAACAGTCCATCAGGACTGTTTTTGTTTTATATAATAGAATACAAGCCTTTAAAAAGTGCCTACAAATTATTAGAAGTAGAAGTATTTAATTTTTCCTATATTGTCATTAGGATTGCTTGTTACTGCTTATGGTGGTATAATATAATGTGAGTGAAAATGATTAAAAATAAGCAAATAGGAGTAGTTATGAGAAAATATTTAAAATACATAGTAGCTATTGTCATCTTGTCAGTAGTTTATATAGGAGGAGGCAAGGTCTTAGATAGGATGTATTTAAACAAATACCATATAGTAGACTATACAGGACAAACTAGGTACTCCACAGTTAATAGGGTTATTGATAAACGATTTAAAAAGGCGGACGAAGCTATAATTATAAATACCAATATGATTGACCATGCTGTCTCAGTGGCTAACTATGCCTATCAGTTAAATATACCAGTATTCTATACAATGGACCAAAAACTGAGCCCAGATACATACAAAGAGATAGAAAAATTGGGTATAAAAAAGATTAGGTTAGTGGGCGGAACAAGATTTATTGATGAAAAGGTAGAGAGAAGTTTCAAAAGAAATGGCTATAAGGTTAGCAGGATAATAGAGATTCCTAAGGTAGATATGTCTATAAAGATGGCAGATATGACTTACAAGGTCAAAAAGTTTACTCAAATAGCTGTTGTCACTAGAAATGAGATGGACTTGCCTAATGCAGTATCATTTTCTCCTATTTCTCAGGCAAGAAATATTCCCATTATTACAATAGATAATAATAAAAAGGATATAAGTAAGCTAGAGGCACTGGTTAAAAGATATGATATCAAAAAAGTATATTTGATAGGAAATAACTCCTATATCAATCCAAATATAGATAAACTATTTAAAACAGTGGTTAAGATCAATGGTAAGGATAGGTACGACGTAAATAGAAAGATAATAGATGAATTTTTTGTCGATGGAAAAAATGATAAAATATATTTATCTAAGGCTGGTGTCATAATGCATAAGAGGCATATTGAAGCAGGGCAGCTTATAAATGCCATGGCTATATCACCTCTAGCTGCTGATACAAGGTCTGCCCTATTATTTATAAATGAAGACTACTTTAACACTGAGGAGTCAAAACTTATAAAAGATAAGGGCTATAAGGAAATAAATGAGGTAGGTTTTAAGATAAAAAGAAGAGCATTCTTTAATGTAGAGAGATTTAGACTTCCATCTACAATTGCTTTGATTCTTATTTCAATAATTATAGCTTCTAGAGAGGTTAAAATAAAAGGTAAAAAAGATATAAATTCAATATAGATTTGGGGGTACAAGATGTCTTTTAACAAGTATAAAGGCGATGATAAGGTTCTAAAGGAATACATCGATACCATAGATTATTCGATCGTCAAGAGAGGAAAGCTATTTGAAGCATGTCAGAGGACTGTAGATATAGTTTTGTCCCTAATAGGTTGTATAGTAGGGATACCATTTATTATTATATTTGGACTACTGATTAAAATAGAAGATGGTGGTCCTATTACCTACAAACAGGAAAGACTTGGTAGGTATGGCAAGGAATTTTATGTATATAAGTTGAGGTCAATGAGGACTGATGCAGAAAAATTTGGTGCTCAGTGGGCTGAAAAAGATGATCCAAGAGTGACTAAGGTTGGAAAATTCATCAGAAAGACTAGGATTGATGAAATACCTCAGTTGTGGAATATCTTAAAGGGGGATATGGGGATTATTGGACCTAGGCCAGAGAGATCATTCTTTGTAAAGGAATTTGAAGAAAAATATGACCATTTTGTATATAGACTAGCTGTAAAGCCTGGTTTGACAGGTTGGGCGCAGGTCAATGGTGGTTACGAAATGGATCCAGGTGAGAAGTTAGTATATGACTTGGAGTACATTAGAAATAGAAGTTTACTGTTTGATATAAAGATAATACTAAAGACAGTAGCAGTCTTGTTCACTGGAGATGGAGCAAGATAGAAAGGATAAATATATGAGAGATAAGTATGTAGATGGCTTGGTTTCGGTTATTGTTCCGGTATATAATGCCAAAGATTATCTTGGTGAAACACTAGAGAGTATATTTAAGCAGACCTACAAAAATATCGAAATTATTTGTATAGATGATATGTCAACTGACGGTTCAAGAGACCTAATAGCTGACTATGCTCAAAAACATGACAATATTGTTCCACTCTTGTTAGAAAAAAACGGTGGTGTAGCCAATGCTAGAAACAAGGGTATTGAGGTAGCTAGGGGGAGGTATATAGCCTTCTTAGATAGTGACGATATATGGCTTGAGTCAAAGATTGAAAAACAGATAACCTACATGCAGGAGAAAGACCTTGCATTTACATTTACTGGATACCAGTTCATGGATGAGAATAGTAAAAAAATGAATACAATAGTAGGTGCCAAGGATATGCTAAATTATGATAAGCTTCTTAAGCATAATGCTATTGCATGTTTAACTGTTGTAATAGATAGAGACAAGGTAGATAGGATACATATGCCTAATATACGTCATGAAGACTATATAACATGGTTAGACATACTAAAGGCAGGTCATATTGCACATGGTATTGATGAGACCTTAGCTCTTTATAGGACTAGGGCAAATTCACTATCAGGCAACAAGATCAAGGCAGCATCTTGGACTTGGAATATTCTTAGGAATGTTGAGAAGCTGAGCCTACCAAAGGCCTTGTATTGTTTTACATATTACGCAATAGTAAACCTGAAAAAACACGTTTTTTCAAAATATAATAAGAAAACTTAAAGCGTCTGACTTGTAATTTAACTTGCATACTTAGGTATATTGTTGATATAGACTAGGGTCTTACTTAGCGATTAAGGAGGATATATGAAATTTAGTTTACTTCTAGGTACTTATGGCTCTAGGCTAAAGGACCTAGATTATTTATTTGATAGCTTTGATAGGCAGACCTACAAAAACTTTGAACTTATTGTAGGGTCACAGACAAATTTTGATGAGATAGAAAAACTACTTATGAAACATAGTTTTGAATATAAACACGTCCATGCAGATGGTATAGGTTGTGCCAATTCAAGGAATGCTACTATGGATCTTGCAACAGGAGACGTCTATACGTTTACTGATGATGACTGTTGGTATAGGGATGATGCATTAGAAGTGGTCAAGTCTTATTTTGACAAACACAATCCTGATGTGGCTATATTCCAGCACTACGATCCTATAAAAAAGAAGTCTACCCTGAATTATCCAGACAAGGAGATATTGGGTATATCTAAGAGACAGACCCTAAAACAGGCAACCCTTGATATGTGGTTTAATGCCCATTCTATAGATCCTCATACTCACAAGTTTGACGAGAGATTTGGAATAGGTACTAAGTACAATTCAGGTGAGGAAAATATATATATTATGGATGCCTACAATGAAGGTAAGACAAAAATGTACTCATTCCCTGAGATTGTAGCATATCATCCATACAAGGCAGTCAACTATATAGATGAAAAATCTATGTTGGGCAAGGGTCCCTTGTTTAAGAGGTTGTTTGGTCCATTTATGGGATTTTTGATATTTATAGCCTTTGGTTTAAAAAAGAGAAAAGAGATAAAGGCCAATAACGACGGTAGATTTATGTCTATTTTTATAAGGGCACTGAAAGAACAATTAATTTTCAAATTATAATATATGCGAAAGGAAAAACTATGTCGAAATTAGAGAAAATAACTAGACTATCCAAGCAGGCCTTGGATATGTATAAGTATAAAAAATTATCAAAAAAATACATAGATGATCCTAAGTATAAAGATATGTGGCTGATATCTGAGAGAGGGGTAGAGGCTAAGGATAACGGGTTCGCATTTTTTAAATATCTTAGGACCAACCATCCCGAGGTCAATGCTTGGTATGTAATAGACCCTTCTTATGAATTAGACTATGAAAAGGTCAAGCCCTATGGTAATATAATAGAGTTTAATAGTCTAGACCACAAGATTGCCTTTATCCTGTGTAAGTACGCAATATCCACTCATACAGGATATCTTGAGCCATGGAGCTACAAGCTCTACAAGATGCTAATAGATAGAAATGACGAGAAGTTCTTTGTATTTATGCAACATGGAGTAATCTTTGCCAACTTGAGTGACTACCTAAATGGGTCCAACAAGTTTGACCTATTTATCACTACTACCAAGAGGGAGTATGAATACCTATCCTCGGATGTATATGGTTTTGATGATGGAGTAGTTGTAAAAACAGGTATAGCTAGGTATGATAACCTCCTGGACTTCAAAACAAAAAATCAAATACTTCTTATGCCTACATGGAGGAAGGGGCTAGTGATTCCTTCCTATATGAACAAGGGAGTAGGAGATAAAGAAGCCTTTAAAAAGTCTGATTACTTCAAGGCTTGGAATTCATTTATCAATAATAAAAGACTTGTCAAGATGTTAGATGATAATGATATAGACCTTATATTTTATCCTCATTTTGAGATGCAGCCCTACCTAGACTGCTTTGATATGTCAAGTGACAGGGTGGTTTTTGCTGACAAGGATAAATACGATGTGCAGACCCTGCTAAAAGAGTCAAAGATGATGATAACAGACCTGTCTTCTGTGCTTTTTGATATGGCTTACATGAAAAAGCCTGTTATATACTATCAAAAAGTAAAGGAAGATTGTTACAGGGAAGGTTATATGGACTTTTCAACAGAGGCCTTTGGAGAACTGGTATTTGAAGAAGGTGACTTGATGGATTGTCTTGAATACTATTTTGAAAATGACTTTGTCATGAAGAAGGAATTTGAAGATAGGGTCGACGCTACCTTTACATACAGGGATAGCAAGAATTCACAGAGAATTTATGAGGAAATATTGAAACTTAAAAAATAAAATGTGAAAAAACGTAAAAATAAACGTAAAAATAAACGTAAAAAGAAAAATGAAAGAGGTAGTCAATGTTAAAAGAAAAGTCTAAAAACTTGCTTGCGGGAATGCTTATGTTCCTAATGGTGACAAAATTTTATATAGTATATTTTGAGTTTGCAAGCGTATCAAAATTTTTGATGCTATTTTCTTTAGTACTATCTACTATTCTGATTATAGATAATAGGAAGAGTTACAATTGGGTCCACTTAGCATTTTTTGGTCTTGCTGGTATCCAGTTTTTTATGTCAAAGAATATTACGGTATTTTATACTTATTATATATGTCTTGGACTGGCAGCAGTTGATTTTAGGAAGTTGGCCAAGGTGTTTGTAGTTATAAACTGCATTTACTTTGCCTTGTTCTTGGTGTCAAATCTTATGGGCATACATCCAACTGAGTATATAGAGGCTAGAAATGATTTTGGGTTTGGTAATCCGAACTCAGCCTTTATATGCATGTACCTGATTTGGTCAGCTTTTTATTATCTTATATTTGATAGTAATAGAAAGTCTGATTACATACTTATGTTTTCTATGGTATTTCTTATGTATACTCAGACTACTACAAGAACAGGACTTTTAACTGCCATCATGACCATTATAGCCTATGCTATATTGAAACAGGCAGACCTTTCAAAAAGGATACATAGGATTTTTATAGCTTCATTTCCGATTTTTATGTCGGTTCTAAGCTTGGTAATGGGTACGGTACTTAGTTCTAGTTATTTTTTAAATAAGGTATTGTCACATAGACCACTTTATTGGAGTCTATACCTACTCAACCCAAGTCATGGTATCAACTTGTTTGGATACGCAGCAAATATAAGAGATATATTATTTACCCAGAGAACGCCGCTTGATAGTGGTTACATCTGGACCCTATACAGTCATGGAATTATTGTCTATTTTGCTTTGATAGCTATGATGACATGGGCTCTCTATTATCTTTGTAAAGAAAATAAAAAAGACCAGATTCTGCTTATAGTATCACTTTTGATATATTGTTTTGCCGAATCTATAATGATAGATGTTGCGACTAATATAGGACTTATATTGGTTGTCCAGACACTTACCCACCTAGATATCAAAAATATTGGTAATAGGCGTAAGGGTAAGATTAGTTAATTTTTAAGTAAGTAAAGAGGTATATAATCTATGTACGCTCTTGTTTAGGAGGATATTTATGATAGAAGGCTTGGTGTCCATCATAACGCCTGTGTATAATGCTGAAGATTTTATAGAAGAGACAATATTTTCAGTTCAGGCACAAACTTATGAAAACTGGGAAATGTTATTGGTGGATGATTGTTCTAGCGATTCTTCAGCCCAAAAGATTAAGTCTATAGCTAAGAATGACAGTAGAATTAAATACATAAAATTGGAGCAAAACTCAGGTGCAGCAATCACTAGGAATATAGGCATCGATATGGCTAAGGGAAATTATATAGCCTTTTTGGATAGTGATGATGTATGGAAAAAAGATAAACTACAGATACAGGTTGATTTTTTAAGAGACAATGGAGTTGGATTTTGTTTTACTTCATATAGGTACTTTATGGAGAATGGTGAGCAACTTCCAAAGGTTGCTAGGGCACCCCATAAGATAGATTATAATGGTCTGCTTAAAAATACAATCATTGGATGCTCTACTGTTTTGATAGACAGAAATATCCTAGGAGACTTTAGAATGATAAATGTCAGGCGTGGTCAGGATACGGCTACTTGGCTTCAGCTCCTAAAAAAGACCGATTATGCATATGGTATATACGAAGACCTTGTACTATATAGGGTAGTAAATGGGTCTTTATCTAATAATAAATTAAAGGCTATAAAAAGGACGTGGAATACTTATAGGAATATAGAACATTTGAGTATAGCCAAGTCTGCCTATGTCTTTGTTTTCTATGCTTATAATGCCCTAAAAAAGAGGATTATAAAGGAAAAAGACAATTTGTAATAAGAAGAGTAATTAAAGGAGACAGATATGAATATAGCAGTAGCTGGTACAGGCTATGTTGGTCTAGTGACGGGTGTTTGCTTGGCTGAAAAGAGCGACCATACGATCACTTGTGTAGATGTGGACGAAAAAAAAGTCCAGACCTTGAACAAGGGACTATCACCCATATATGAAGATGGGCTAGAAGACCTGTTAAAGGACAATTTAAAAAAGGGAAGCTTGAAGTTTACGTCCGACTATAAAGAGGCATATTCCAAGGCAGACCTTGTGTTTATTGCTGTTGGTACACCTGAGAGAAGCGATGGTTCAGCCAATCTCGACTATCTAAAATCTGCTATAAGGGATGTTGTATCATGTGCTAGTAAGGATATGTTAGTAGTAATAAAGTCTACTGTGCCTATAGGTACCAATGATATAATGGAAAAGTATGCCTTGGCAAATAAGAAGGATTCAATCAGAATTGAGTTAGCATCAAATCCAGAGTTTTTGGCCCAGGGAACCGCTGTTAGGGATACCTTTGAGGCTTCTAGGATAGTTATGGGAGTAAATTCGGATTGGGCAAGGCAGACGCTAGAGAAGGTATATGAAAATTTTGATAATGAAAAGATAGTTACAGATAGAAATTCCGCTGAGATGATAAAGTATGCTTCAAATGACTTTCTCGCTCTTAAGATTTCCTATATGAATGATATTGCAAATCTGTGTGAGATAGTTGGGGCAAATATCGAGGATGTAGCTCTTGGTATGAGCTTTGATGATAGGATAGGTAAGAAATTTCTAAGGGCAGGACTTGGATATGGTGGTTCTTGTTTTCCAAAGGATACCAAAGCCCTGCATTGGTTGTCCAATTCAAACGGATATGAGCTAAAGACTATAAAGGCTGCAATTGAGGTCAATGAGCTTCAAAAGATGAAACTTGTCAGAAAGGCATCTGAGATGATTGACTCATTCTATGGTCTAAAGGTTGCCGTATTAGGACTTACATTTAAGCCTGGTACTGATGACATGAGAGAGGCACCATCTATAGTGAATATAAATTATCTACTTGAGAGAGGAGCAAATGTCTATGCTTATGATCCAATAGGTATAGATAGGGCAAGGAAGATTTTCTCAGACAAGATAAACTATACGAACAATATAGATAAAGCAATTGAAGGTGCTGATATGTGCTTTATAATGACAGAGTGGAAAGAAATAGTAGACTATGATTTAGACAAGTATGTAGATTTGATGTCTAGACCCCTAGTCTTTGATGGACGTAACTGCTATGATTTAAAAGAAGTAAAGAAGAGACCTATTGAGTATTATTCAATAGGCAGGTAGACTATTTAGACTTTGTAAGCAGGTGTGTTTTATAAAGTCTATTTTTATAGATTGTGAGGTGGCTACAATGAATAGTAAATTGATAAATGTCATGATTGTTGGGGCTGGAGAGGCCGGTCAGATACTCGTTAGGGAGATAGATAATAATCGTTCAAAAATTAATAGAAGAGTTGTCGTCCTAGTAGATGACAACAAGGATATAATTGGAAAAGATCTACTAGGAATACCTGTCAGAGGGGGAGTAGATGAAATCAAGCAAATTGCTGGAGAATTTCATGTAGATGAGATAATATTTTCAATAGCCAATATAAAGAACTCTAGAAAAAAAGAAATATTGGATATTTGTAGGTCTACAGGTCTTAGGACGAGGACGATACCTGCAATGGTGGATATTATTGATTGTAATGTAGATATCAAAACTATCAGGAATGTTGAAATAGATGACCTACTTGGAAGAGAAGCAGTCACACTCGACATTGAAAAGATAAGTGGATACCTAAAGGATAGGACAATAATGGTTACAGGTGGTGGTGGTACTATAGGATCGGAGTTGTGCAGACAGGTTGCCAATTATAACCCTAAAAAGCTGATAATACTTGACAACTATGAAAACAATGCCTATTCTGTTGAACAGGAACTAAAGATAAAGTATAAAAACAAGTTGGATATAGAGGTTGTAATAGCAAATATAAGAGAAGAAAAGAGGCTTGATTATGTATTTGAAAAATACAGGCCAGAAATATTGTTCCATGCTGCTGCCCACAAACACGTTCCACTTATGGAATTTAATAAGACAGAGGCTGTTAAGAACAATATCTTTGGTAGTCTAAATCTGATAAAGGCAGCTGATAAGTACAAGGTATCGAAGTTTGTACTTATATCCAGTGACAAGGCGGTTAATCCAACCAATATAATGGGTGCAACCAAGAGGGCTGCTGAAATGATGATTCAAGTCTACAATGAGTTTTCGTCAACAGAGTTTGTTGCAGTGAGATTTGGTAATGTCCTAGGAAGCAGCGGGTCTGTAGTACCCCTATTCAAAAAACAGATAGCATCCGGTGGACCTGTAACGGTAACACACAAGGATATCATAAGATACTTTATGACAATACCAGAAGCAGTTGCCCTTGTCATGCAGGCAGGAGCAATGGCCAAGGGTGGAGAGATATTTGTCCTTGATATGGGTGAGCCAGTAAAAATAGACGATTTGGCAAGAAATATTATAAGGCTTAGTGGTTTTGAGCCTGATGAAGATATAAATATAGAGTATACAGGTCTTAGACCTGGTGAAAAATTGTTTGAGGAATTATTGATGGCAGAAGAAGGCCTAAAAGATACTGACCATAAGAAGATATTTATAGGTAAACCCCAGACATTTAATAAGGATGAAATATTTGTATTGATAGAAAAACTGAGGGAAGCGGCCTTCAATGAAAGGGAGGAAGAAATAAACCCCCTTATGAGAAAGTTAGTAAAAACATATGTGAGACCAGAAGATGTTAATGGTCTATAAATAAAGGAGTAATTTATGTCAAAAACAGCTAAGGCTACCTTCGCCCTGATGGTAGTTACGATATTATCAAAGATACTAGGTCTCTTAAGAGAGTCGGTCTTAGCATCTGCTTATGGAACAGGAGTATATGCTGCTGCCTACACTACTGCAAATAGTATACCAATTGTATTATTTGCAATAATAGGGTCTTCGTTAGCGACTAGTTTGATACCCTTATACAGTAGGTTGTCCGTAGAGGATTCAGAAGAGAGAGCTATTGGATTTTTAAATACAGTAATTAATATAGTTATAATAGTATCCATAGTGCTTTCAGTTATAGGAATAGTATTTGCAGGACCTTTGGTTAGGTTATTTGCACCAGGATTTAAGGGGCAGACCTATAACTTATGCGTGAATTATACTAGGATGCTTTTACCTAGTTTGGTCTTTGTAGGTCTTGCTAATGTTTATACAGCCTATCTGCAGGTTAAAAAGAGATTTGTTGCATCTGGAATAATAGGAATGCCTTACAGCCTTATAATCATAGGTTCAATAATAATAAGTATAAACACAAGTCCAAATGTTTTGGTATGGGGTACGCTTCTTGCTATTGCATCTAAAGCCTTGATCCAGTTGCCATTTCTTTACAAAGAGGGATATAAGTACTCTACAAGGGTAGACCTAAAAGATCCTATTATGAAGGATATGATGGTACTTATACTGCCAGTAGTAATAGGTGTTGGAGCCAATCAAATAAGCGCCATAGTTGACAAGGCTCTAGCTTCCTTGTTGGGTGCCAATGTTGTATCTTCATTCGCCTATGCAACTAGGCTATATGAATTTGTCCAGGCCCTCTTCATAGCATCGATACTTGCTGTAATATTTCCTAAGTTGTCAAAGCTTGCTGTAAGTGACAAGATGGATAGCTTCATAACTAGTATGAAGCAGACTATAAATGTAGTACTGATAGCTCTTGTTCCAGTAGTTGCTGGTTGCATAGTTTTGGCCAAGCCAATAGTGGAGATACTTTTACAGAGAAAGGCATTCACTGCGAATGATACAGTGATGACCGCTACCATACTTATGATATATGTTACAGGTATTATAGCATTCTCTGTTAGGGATGTTATGTCAAGAGGATTCTATTCTATGGGGGACTCTAAGACACCTATGTTCAATGGTATAATAGCTATAACATTAAATATAATCCTAGACCTTGTCTTGATCAAGCCTCTTGGTTATACAGGACTTGCCCTTGCTACATCTATATCAGCCTATATAGCCCTAGTAGTATTTATAATGACAATGAAAAAAAGAGTTGAAAACTTTACTGTAAAGGACAATCTGATTGTATTTGCAAAGTGCCTTATAGCATCACTAATAATGTCACTTGTTGTCTATTTTATATACTACACACTCGGAAATATATTAGTTGGCGGTTTTATGGTCAAACTAGTAAGACTTGCAGCTAGTGTTATGGTTGGAGTGGTAGTTTACATTGTAGTTATGTATCTTTCGAAGGTTGAGGAGTTTATGATTTTATTTAATATGGTCAAAAATATAGGTAAAAATAAAATCAAAAAAGTAACAAATTAACCTGTAATTAAGTCTAAAAGTAACAAAATGTAATTTTTAACTTGCATATGTTATTTTATTATGCTAAAATATTACTTGTATGGCGATAACAATTGTAAAGGAGAGAACAATGCAGTTAATTAAAAAAACTAATAAAAAGGTAATTGCTATAGCCTTGGCAGCTGTTATTGTATCATCTAGTCTACTATCATCTAGTATAGTGGCTGACGATTCAGTGATACAGACAGAACCAGTTGATACTATCAGCCTTGATGGTTCACAAAAAGAGGTTGTAGATTCCAATGTTAGTGACAAACAAATAGATGGACTTGTTAGCGAGGAGACTGCTGGCCAGGATGAAGGAAGTGTAATAAATGTGTCTTCATCAACTAGTCAGGTGTCTGAGCAAGCGGGACTTGAAATATCTGTTGATGAAAAAGCGGTAAAGACTTCATCTAATTCATTTACTGGTTTTGCCAAGGATGGTAATGGATGGCATTTTTATCTAAATAATGTGCAAAAAAAGGGATGGATAAACTATAAAGGAAATAAATATTATGTTATAAACACATATGCATTGCCACAGAATATGTGGAGAAAAATCAATGGATATCTTTACTACTTTAATAAAGACGGTGTAATGATAAAAGACCAGAGGGTTAAGATCGATGGAGTTGAGTACCAGTTTGACAAAAATGGTCACAAGGTAAACTTGGACAATAGTAAAAAACTTGGTGACGTTACTCCAGACCAGCAGGCCCTATATGACTTAGGAGCAAAGATACTAAAAGAAGAAGCATCAAATGTCAGAAATGGTATTATGAATGATGCCGGTAAGTGGTACAAGTATGTAAACAATGTCAGAACTAGGGGTTGGTACCAAGAAGGTAACAAGACTATATTCTTCCTGAATACCCTAAATAGGGCTGAAAATATGTGGAGAAAAATCCAAGGAAAGACATATTATTTCGAAGCTGATGGTAGAAGGGTTACTAATACAGTTAAGTATATAGACGGTAGGACTTACAAGTTTGGTACAGACGGTGCCTTGGTTGAAAATGCAAACACATCACTTGTCAATTACAATGTAAGTGTAAGAGGCAAGGCAGATGAAAGTTCTGATATAGTTGGTAAGTTACAAAAAGGTAATGGTGTAGAGATAATAGGAAAAAGTGGTTCATATGTAAAAGTCAGAACAGGCAATTCAAGCTTTGATGGTTGGGTTAGAAGTTCAGCAGTTGTAACTGAATCACAGGCTAAGTTAGATAGGGTAATAGCTGTTGCCAAGTCTAAGTTGGGAACAAGTTACGTTTGGGGAGCAACTGGACCTAATACTTTTGACTGTTCAGGACTAATGTTATATGCATTTAGAAATGGTGCAGGAATAACACTTCCTAGAGTATCTAAGCACCAGGCTACAGTCGGTACATATGTGAGTAGGCAGAACTTGAGACCTGGAGACCTTATATTCTGGGGTAGACCAGTACACCACGTTGCTATGTATATAGGAGATGGAAAGTACATTCATGCTCCATACCCAGGAACTACAGTTCAGATAGCTAGGTTGGGTGCTTACACTACTGCAAGAAGAATAATAAATTAATAAAAGACAAGTTGGTATAAGGATTTATACTACAAATCAGATGAGTAATTTTGAGGCGGACTAAGGGCCAAGATTTCTATCAGAGATATAAGCTATCTTTGGTATGATAGTTTCCCTTCCGCCTCTTTTTTTATAAAAGGAGTTAGAAATACTTATAGAAAAAAACTATTTAGAATATAGGATATTTACATAATAAGTTTTTGATTAATTGTTTTAATTGTATTGATTTTATAAATAATTGCTGATATTATTATGGATAAGAAGTGAAATATAGATAATAAACTATAAAAACACAATTGAAACACACAAAGTATTCAAGCTCCTTTCTAAAATAAAAGGAGGAAGATATGAGAAAAAATGTTTCAAGATTTTTGGGTCTATTCTTGGCTGTACTTATAGCCTTTGGACCACTAGTAGGAGCAAAGTCTAGTGCTAAGGAAGAGATGAGGGCAGCATGGGTGTCTACTGTATTTAACATAGACTGGCCATCTAAGTCTTCATATGGAAATGTAACTAGACAAAAGAATGAGTATATTAGACTTATAGACAATCTAAAGTCTACAGGCATCAATACTATAATTGTACAGGTCAGACCTGAATCAGATGCCATATATAAATCTAGTATAAATCCTTGGTCTAGATTTCTGACAGGGAGACAGGGACAGAACCCTGGCTATGACCCACTAGAATTTATAATTCAAGAATCACATAAGAGGGGGCTAAAAGTCCATGCCTGGTTTAACCCATACAGGGCGTCTATATATGATGACAAGTCCTCAACAGCAAGTACTAACGCAATTAAGAAACATCCAGACTGGACTATCCACTATGGTGGTAAATGGTATTATGATCCAGCTTTGCCGGATGTTACTAGATATATAGCAGATACTGTAGGAGAAGTAGTTAGAAATTATGATGTAGATGGTATACATTTTGATGATTATTTCTATCCAGGTCCAGCCTTTCCAGATGATGCTTCATACAGAAGATTTGGAAGAGGTATGAACAAGGGAAACTGGAGACGTAATAACGTAAACAATATGGTAAAAACAGTTAGAGATAGGATAAAATCTATCAAGCCTGAAGTTGATTTTGGTATAAGTCCAGCAGGTATCTGGAAGAACAAGTCTTCTGATTCAAATGGTTCAAACACAAGTGGTGGAGAATCTTATTATAAGCAACATTCAGATACTAGGTACTGGATTAAGAACAAGCTTGTAGACTACGTTGCTCCACAGGTATATTGGAGAATTGGACATCCAAAGGCAGACTATGAGACTTTGGTCAGATGGTGGTCAGACCAAGTATCTGGTACAAATGTAAAATTATACATAGGTCAAGGTATATATAAGAGTGGCCAAAATGTATATGGTGGAGAAAATGTAGCTAGAGAAATAGGAAGACAGCTACAAATCAACTCTAAGTATCCAAATGTAGCTGGAAGCATCTTCTTCTCAGCAAGGGATATAGTGAATAGTAAGCAGGTTTCTAATGACATAAGGTCATTTTATAATAATAGACAAAAGCCAAGAGACCCTAATAACCGTCTACCATACCAAAATACAATGATGGGTAGGACTAGGGCAGATACGGCTATAAATATAAGTCAAAGGGGTTGGGCAAATGGCTCAAAGACAGCCTTATTAGTAAATGGCCAAGAAGAGTTGACAGGAGTTGTATCTAGTCCGCTGGCAGCCTACAATAAGGCACCTATCCTACTGAAGTATAAGCACTTGAGTGTCAATACTATAAATGAATTAAAGAGATTAAATGTAGATAATATAATACTTGTAGGTTCAAACCAGTCATTTAGTCAAGAAGAGATAGATAAACTAGAAGCTAACCTAGCAAATGTAAGAATAGATAAGATATTCAAAGATGATATCAAAGACCTATCTCTAGAAATAGCCAAGACAATAAGACCTGAAGGCGTGTCAAGGGTATATATAGCAAGTCAGAAAGCCATGGTAGATGCCCTATCAATAGCACCAAAGGCGGGTAGGGAAAATAACCCTATACTTATAGCATCAGAAGATGGAATAGGTAAGGAAAGTCTAGATTGGCTTAAAGAAAAAAATCCTGAGGATATATACTTTATAGGTGGTTCTAAAGTACTATCTGATAATGTGATATCACAGGTAGAAGGAAGTCTAAATAGAGTCCTTGATAAAAACAGAATAGCTGGAAGTAATAGAATAGAGACTAACACAAAAGTGATTGATAAATTTTACGAAAATAAGTATTCTTTAAAGGCTTTCACAACAAGAAGTGATGCGCCTATAGATGCAATAACAGTGAGTGCTCTGGCCCAGAGGACAGATTCTCCAGTGATTTTGGTTGGTAACAGTGTGAGCCAGTATCAAAACGACGTATTGTATCCTAGAAGTGCCAGCCTAGTATATAGGGTTGGGGGTAAGATAAATAACTATGCTTATAATAAGATATACAATTTACTTGGGGGTCTGATGAAGTAGACCTAAATAACAGTTTTACTATTACACCCCCGTAAATTAGAATTTAGTTGGTTATCCTATAAGGGATACTGATTAATATAAATTTATTAGGGGGTGTTTTTATTGTTAGAAATTGTAAAAGCCATAAATGGTATTTTATGGGGAATCGTGCTAGTTGTAGTGCTAGTAGGTTGTGGTATTATCTTTACATTTTATTTAAGAGGGATCCAGGTTAGAAAGTTTGGCAAGGCTTTCAAGCAGGTATTTGGTGGCTTTACACTTAAGGGTGAAAAGGCGGGGGCAGAAGGTATGTCCTCATTCCAGTCTCTTGCAACTGCTATAGCTGCCCAGGTTGGTACAGGTAACCTAGCAGGTGCAGCTACAGCTATAGTATCAGGAGGTCCAGGAGCTATATTCTGGATGTGGTTGAGTGCTTTCTTTGGTATGGCTACAATATTCTCAGAAGCAGTATTAGCCCAATTGTTTAAGAAGGAAAAGGACGGAGAGGTCACAGGTGGTCCAGCCTATTATCTAAAGTATGGATTAAAGAGTGACTTTTTAGCCAAGTTTTTTGCGGTTACAATCATTCTAGCTCTTGGCTTTATAGGTAATATGGTTCAGGCAAATTCAATAGGTTCTGCCTTTTCATCAGCCTTTAATATCAACCCTCTAATAGTCGGTATATTACTTGCAATAGTTTCAGGTTTTGTATTTATAGGAGGTATATCAAGAATAGCATCACTAACAGAAAAACTAGTTCCTATTATGGCAGGTTTCTATGTTATAGGTGGTGTGATAATATTGGTATTAATGGGTTCAAATACACTAGATGCTATTAGGATGATATTTGTTGGAGCCTTCAATCCTAGTGCAGTCCTAGGCGGTGCAGCAGGTGTCATGGTAAAGGATGCTATCAGATATGGCGTTGCAAGAGGTCTATTTTCTAATGAGGCAGGTATGGGATCTACTCCTCATGCCCATGCAGTTGCTAAGGTAGATAATCCGGTACATCAGGGTCTTGCCGCTATAGTAGGTGTCTTTATAGATACATTTATAGTCCTAAACATCACTGCCCTTGTAATAATAGCTACAGGCGCAAACCTATCAGGAGAAACTGGCATAGCAGTTACTCAAAAGGCCTTCGAAATAGGTTTTGGTCACTTTGGACTGATATTCGTTGCAGTGTCATTACTATTCTTTGCTTTTTCAACTATTGTAGGATGGTATTTCTTTGCCGAAGCCAATATCAAGTTTTTGTTTGGTAGCAAGGGATTGACTCCATTTAGAATTATAGTTTTAATATTTATAGTGATAGGTACAACTCAGAAGGTTGAGCTTGTATGGGAGCTTGCAGATATGTTCAATGGTATAATGGTTATACCTAACGTAATAGGTCTTATAGGTCTTGCCAAAATGGTAAAATTAACTCTAGATAAGGCAGAGAAGAACAATCTGATATAGCGCTTAGTTAGCAGTTTTCTACTAATTTTATATACCTTAAAATTGGGCAGACCCTTTGGTCTGCCCAATTTAATTGGAATGATATTTATATTGAATAATGAGAGCTGCCTAATTTTTGTAGTCTATATCATTGTAGATAAAGTCTTTTAGGAAAGAAACAGAAGTAGGGTCAAACCTTATTACCCAACCATGTGATCCGTATATACCGCTAGTAGTGTATTTTGGATTATCGACTAGTGGAAACTCCATCTGCTTTATATTAGATATATCCTTAGTCATGATACTAAGTCCATACTTGATAAGTTTCATTGTGTCCATATTTGTAGTTATATATGGAGCGGCAGTTTTTAATATAGATAGATATTTAAATTTTGATGTAGCCTTTAATTCCTTCATAAGGCTAGAAAGTATCATTCTCTGCCTGTTGTCCCTACCAAAAGCACTGTCATTATGCCTGATCCTTGCAAATGATAGAGCCTGGTAACCATTAAGCTTTTGGATTCCACTTGACTTGACTAGCTGCATATCACCCTTGTCTTGACGTGTATCCCAAGAATATGTTTCAGGTATAAACTTGTTTAATTCATTTATATCATGGTCCTTGACCTCTACAGTAACGCCGCCGACTGCATCAATTATTGCCATAAACGATTTAAAGTCAATTGCTACAAAGTCATCTATATCTATGTCAAAATTATCTTCCACAGTTTTGATTAACAATTTTTCCTTACCAAAAGCATAGGCATGGGTAAGTTTTGACTTGCCATGATCGTCTATATTTACTAGGGTATCTCTAGCAAGAGATGTTATTTTAACATCATCATGAATAGAGTCAATACTCATAATCATAAGTGAATCACTTCTAGAAACTTTGTCTCCTGGACGTGCATCTGAACCCATTATAAGGATATTTTTAATGCCATCCTTGTGAGAGTGACTGTATTCAGTTAAACTACTTGTATCAATGTTCTTGTCGTGGATTACTCCAGATATCTTAAATGTTAAAAAATAAGCTATGATTGGAATAACAATGACCATTACTAAAAGAAGCTTTATTATTCTTCTAAGTGTTTTCATATTATTATATCCTTTCTTTTAATTGCCCTAAGTTTACTATAGAAAGGTTAAGTTAACCATAAATATAAACTAAAAACCACCTGAAGCTCAAGTGACTCTCAAGGGTTAGATCTAAAAATCCAACCATTAGGAGTGCCTAGAGCACAGGTGGTTTAATTGTAAATTTTAGAGTAGAGCTATGGATTACTTGAACTTATCTAGCTACGATGTATTATTCAAATTTAGCTAATAATATATCATTCAAATAATATTGCTCAACTAATCTAATAACCAACGTTAGACATATACTCAGGGTCGTTTATATACTGGGTAGTTTCTCCAGATTTTTTCCATTCCTGAGTTGCCTTTTTAATCGTATCAGCCGTTGGTTTAACATTGTCGAATATGTATGAGTGAAGCAGCTTTACTTCATACTGTTCAAACGGTATTACATATCCTGATGCAGGAAGCCTTACTTCATTTTCAGGGTGAAGAGGGAACTGCATAGTGTCTAACTTGAGATCTCCAACTTTCAATATATCCATACCCAGATATAATATATCTTTTGGATTCATATTTGTCTTAACATATGGTTTAACTGCATCTAATAAAGCTGGATACCTGGTGATAGAAGTTGATTTTACCTTTTGCATTATAGCTTCTATTACCTGCCTTTGTCTATCATCTCTTTGCATAGTACCGTCGTTATGTCTTATTCTAGCAAATGCAAGAGCCTGATATCCTAGGAGATGATGTTTACCAGCTGTTTTTACATACTGGATTTTATTATCTCTATTTTTCTTATCCCACTTGTGACATTCTGGTATAAACTTGTTAAGTTCTCCAATTTCTTCTTCTGTAACAGTCACTTCAACGCCATCAAGGGCATTTATAATATCAATAAATGAGTAAAAATCGACTTTGGCATAGTTCTGAATATCCAATTTGAAGTTTTGCTCGATGGTATTTATCAATAATTCTTCCTTACCATATGCATATGCATGGGTAAGTTTTTCGTATCCATGTCCCTTTATAGCGACATAGGTATCCCTTCCTAGTGAAGTCAGTTTTAGTTTGTTATTTTTAGTGTCGACTGTCAGTATCATCATCGAGTCTGATCTAGAGACTTCTTCTCCTGGTCTAGCATCACTACCGACAAGCAAGATATTGGTAATTGCATTGTCATATTTATAGTTTTGTGAAGCCAACATAGAGAAATTACCATCTACATTCATAGCCTTTAGTTTTGAGTACATTAGGCCTACAAATACAGCTGGTATGGTCAATACTAGAACAAGTAGAAAAATAACAAATTTTCTAAGTCCAGACAAGTCCTCACCTTCCTTTCTTTAAAATCACATATATATTATATTAGATATGATTACTATAGTAAATACCATATATAAAATTTGATTATTTATTTTGACTAGGTGTTTATATGGAAATACAGGGTATTAATATGGTATAATAGAATAGATTATGGAAAAATTGTAGTGAAATAGGAGGATTAGATGATAAAATTTGTAGTGGTAGATATGGATGGTACTTTTCTTGATGACAACAAGCAAAAGAGTCCAGAATACGAAAGGGTTATAAGGGAGCTATTGAATAAAGGAGTCAAATTCGGCGTAGCTAGTGGTAGACAGATGGCTAGCATAAAGAAGGAGTTTCCTACTTTAAAAGATGACATTGTATTTATAGCTGAAAATGGAACTCTAGTAGAATATGAAGGCGAAATAATCCGTGAAGAATGCATGACAGCTCAGGTTAGAGATATGATATTAGATAAGGTAGAAAAACTTGAAGACAAGAAGACTATATATTGTACTAAAAACTGTACTTATGTAGATGACCTATCGCCTGAGTCAATGGAAAACATTAGAAAATACCTTCCAGCATATGAGTATATTGATAGTTTTAGGAACTTAGATTTACTACCACTTAAGATATCTGTATATTCACCAAATGGGCATGACAAGGATATAGAAGAAATATCCGAATTAGTCAGCGATTGGGCCAAGGCTTGTACATCAGGTAATGAATGGTTGGATATAATTCCTAAGGGTGCAAATAAGGCTACAGGTATAAAGGCAGTAGCAGAAAAAATGGGCATAAGCATGGATGAAATTATGGCCTTTGGTGACGAGATGAATGATTTTGAAATGATGACAAGTGTTTATTACTCATATGCAATGGACAATGCTGCTGACGAAATCAAGCAAGTGGCTAGGTTTACAGCTCCTAGCAATAATGAATACGGTGTAATACAAGTGATAAAAGAAAGATTTAATATCGACTAAAATGGATATATATAAGATAGATGGCGGTGTAAAATGGCGAAAAGAAAGAGGATTAATAAGAAAAAGCTTATATTTGTAATTCTTGTACTTGTCTTTGTTTTATATTTAGTATTTAGGATAATATCTGGCATAGGCAACTTTATAGAAAAGAAGAGGAATCCAGAACCAATACCAAGGGTTAAAACTGCAGAGGAAATACAAGAGGAAGAAAATAGAAAAATAAATATAATAATTGATCCTGCCAAGGGTGGTAAAGAAAAAGGCTTGGTTGGCTTCAGGGGAAGTCAATATGAAAAAGACTTGAATTTAGATATAGCCAAGTTGGTTGAAGCCAATTTATCAAAGCATTCAGATGTAAATGTTAAATTAACTCGTAGTTATGACAACTCAATGACCACTGCGGAGAGGGTTAAGTTTGCAAAGAAAAACAAGGGTGATATCTTGGTATCTATCAGGATAAATGCCCAAGGTGGCAGCAACGAAGCGAGTGGTATGGATGTATACTATTCAAACCCAAACTCTGCATCAATAGCCCAAAAGTCTATTATCGATGAGGAAAATCAAAAAAATAATAGCCAATCTAATAATGGCAAAGTTGCAGATAAATCTTCAGACAAGATAAATGATAAAAATTCCGATGACAAATACGGTCAAAAATCTACAGACAAAGATAAGGATATAGGTGACAACAAGGGTCAGGATGATAAGACTGGTGATACCAAAAATAATGTAAGGCAAGAATTGTCTAAGTCTATGGCGGAGCAAATACAGTCTACCAGCCTATCTTTTGTACAATTTAAAGACAGGGGCATTAGAGAGGCTACATATGATATACTTGGGTATGCCGAGATGCCATCTGTAATTGTCCATACAGGTTTTATTACCAACAAGGAAGACGTAGAGATATTAGAGACCCCATCTACAAGGGAAGAATTGGCCAATGGAATAAGTGAGGGTATATTGAGGTTTATAGATCAAAACCGTAAAAACATAATAAAAGACAGGATAAATTTTAGATAGATAATTTTATGAATATAATTCAAAAAGATATGGAAAATTTCCCGTTTTTAGAGTAAAATATAATTAGCGAGATTTTTTAAGTCCAACTAGGACACAAAACGACCAATGGGTCATTAAATGATAAAGTAAAAGAAATAATTTGAATTTAAATTGGAGGTAAATTATGGAAAAGAATGTAACAATAATCAATGAAACTGGTCTACATGCAAGACCTGCAAGTATGTTTGTAAAGAAGGCATCAGAATTTAAGTCAAGTGTTGAATTGATACACAATGGCGAAAAGGTAAACGCTAAGTCAATAATGGGTATAATGAAGCTTGGACTAGCTAAGGGTACAGAAGTGACAATAGTAACTAATGGTGAAGACGAAGAACTAGCACTAAACTCAATGGTAGAATTAGTTGAAAACGGTTTCGGTGAAAAATAGTCTATTATGGATGTCAGGAGTTAGTCTCTTGGCATCTTTTTTATGGATAGTTATTATTCGTAAATACTGATTATTAGGTGAACTGTTTAATGGGGTCATATATAGTTTTATAATTATGGAGATTGACCCTTGCTTAAATTGGAGGAATTGATTATGGAAATAAAAGGTATAGGAGCATCTCCTGGTATAGCTATAGGTAAGGCACTTGTTTTAGAGCACAAGGAGATGGTAATTGAAAAGAAAGAAAATGTAAATGTAGAAGTAGAAGTTGAAAAGCTAAACTCTGCTGTAGATACATCAAAAAAAGAATTAAGTGCTGTCAAGGAAAAGGTAGCCAAGGAATTAGGGGAAGAAGAAGCTGAAATATTCGGTGCCCATCTATTGGTTCTAGAAGACCCTGAATTCATAGGAGAGGCAGAAAACAAGATAAAGAATGAATCATTAAATGCTGAGTATGCCTTAAATGAAGTAAAGGATATGTTCGTTTCTATATTCGAGTCAATGGATAATGACTACATGAGGGAAAGGGCAGCCGATGTAAAGGACGTAACGAATAGGGTTCTTAGACATATACTAGGCATTAAGATAATAGACCTTTCAAACCTAAGTGATGAGGTAGTTCTAATAGCCCATGACCTTACACCATCTGATACAGCGACTATGGACAAGAAAAAAGTTCTAGGATTCCTAACAAATATAGGTGGTAGAACATCTCACACTGCTATAATGTCTAGGACACTAGAAATACCTGCTATAGTTGGTCTAAGTGATGTCACTGACAAGGTTAAGGATTCAGATATGATAGTATTTGATGGAGACAAGGGTATTGTAATTGTCAGCCCAGAAGAAGATGTTGTAGCTGAATACCAGGAAAAGAAGAGAATATTTGAAGAAGATAAAAAGGCTCTTGAATTATTAAAGGGTCAGCCATCTGTAACAACTGATAAAAAGCACGTTGAACTAGCTGGTAATATAGGTACACCAAACGACCTTGAAGGTCTAATCAACAATGACGCAGAGGGTGTTGGACTATACAGAACAGAATTCTTGTATATGGATAGTGATGAATTCCCAAGTGAAGAAATACAGTTTGAAGCCTACAAGAAGGTTCTTGAAGGTATGAATGGAAAGCCAGTAGTTATCAGAACACTAGACATAGGTGGAGACAAGAAGCTAAGTTACTTTGAGATGGAAGAGGAAATGAATCCATTCCTAGGATACAGGGCTATAAGACTATGCCTAGATAGGACAGATATATTCAAGACTCAGTTAAGGGCCTTATTTAGAGCTTCTGTTTATGGTAAGTTAAGAATAATGTTCCCTATGATATCTTCACTTGAAGAGCTACTAGCTGCTAAGGCTATATGTGAAGAAGTGAAGTCTGATCTTAAGGCAGAGGGATTAGGATATTCAGATGATGTAGAAATAGGTATGATGATAGAGATACCATCAGCAGCTGTAATATCAGATCTACTTGCAAAGCACGTTGATTTCTTCTCAATAGGAACAAATGACTTGATCCAGTACACTTGTGCAGTTGACAGAATGAACCAGAAGATATCTTACCTATACAACCAGTTCAATCCAGCAGTTCTAAGACTTATCAAGATGGTAATCAAGAATGCTCATGCTGAAGGTAAGTGGGTAGGTATGTGCGGTGAGTCAGCTGGAGACCAGATGATGATACCAATACTTCTAGGATTTGGACTAGATGAGTTCTCAATGTCACCAATCTCTATATTAAGGGCTAGAAGGCTGATAAACTCAGTATCAGAAAAAGATATGCAGGCTCTTTCTGACAAGGTGTTAGAATTTGGAACAGCGAAAGAAATAGAAAGTTATATGAAGGACTTTATTGCTAGAAGGTAATTAAGTTGAAAAGATAGCTTTAAAAGATAACAAATTAGATGTATTGTATTCTAATAGGTTAAGTCAAATATGTATGTATATTTTAGCGTTGGTAGTTATAGGTTTTGCCATAAGGTGAAACTTAGCATACCAACGCTATTTTTATGAAGACCAAGATTGGATTTGGTTTTGAGCGATTAATACCAAAATTGTATTTGGTTTTTGCTAATTACTCTTCATCGAAATAAGACGGGTTGAAAATAAATAGTAGTCATATATATGATAAATGACTTATATATCTTGTCTTTGCGAACATATAAATATGGGTATAATCATAAAAAAAGTATTTAAACAAACTAAAAATACAATTAGTGTATCACATATAAAATAAATGACTTATAAATATAGTGGGACACAAAAAGTACAACTAAAATTTTTTTGGTATTTATATTTAATAAAATTAACTCAAATTGCCAAATTATCAATATTTACAAAAAATATATGGTGGGGCACTTTTGTTTAACGCTTTCCCATATGAAAATATCTTGCTTAAAGCTATAGACGAGCGCACATAAATATGTTATTATTTAATTGGAAATCAATTTCCTAGATAAAATAAAATATGTGATGGAGGATTTTAGTATGTTAGGAGATATTGTTAGATATAACTTTTTTGCCTTGGATGAAGCTGATAAGGAAACTTATTCATTAGACTACGCTGTAGTATTGGATATTGATGAAGCGAAGGATGCTATAAAGATCCTGCCAATAACTAATAAGTTCTGCAAGGATTCAATAGAATCATTTTGTATAGGACATATACCTGGATTTATGGAGATAAAGAATGAAGGGTATGTAAGCAATAAGCAGTATGTTCGTTTTGATAAAATAATGGATGTTCATGAGAGTGAATTGATACCAGTACATATACAGGATGAATATGGTATGATACATAAGAATGACAAGGGAGATGCTATATCTGTAGCCCTTACTGAAGACCAGTTAGAGAAAATAGTTAAGAAATACAGGATATATGAAATAGGAGAAGAGAGGAATTTAGTAAACTTACTTTACAAGTCAGACGCAAAATTCCAGTTAGCTAAAGATGAATGCGACCTAGATATTATATCAAGAGTCTGCAAAAAAGAAATGCAGAAATACAGGGAATATAATCATGAAGGAAGAAAAGTAGTAGTATTCTTTGTAGATGGTAATCGTTACTCAGTTATAATGAATGAAACTGACAATCTAGATATAGATATGAGAAACAAGGACTTGAAAATGGCCCTAGGTTTCTAAGTTGCTATCACGTTTTGTTTACAAAACTACCATAATCACTTAAAGTAAAAACCTGTGGGTCACCACAGGTTTTTGCTTTATATTTGTATAAATATTTGATTTGATATATAATCCCTTGTTCCTACTAGATATGAAAGTTAATAAATAATCGTGTATTTATTAGTATTCATTAGCTAGGAGTTCTGGGTCTTTTTTAGGTACAGGGTCTTTTTAAGTAATATAGGAGTAACAATCGTAGTTACAACTACCACTAGTATAATAGGTGAGAACATATGCTTGTCTATAAGACCAAGGTGGAATCCCTTTTGTGCAACTATAAGGGCTACCTCTCCTCTAGACACCATACCAATACCTATATTCAATGATTCGAACCTGTCATATCCACATATTCTAGCCCCTAATCCTGCGCCCAGTATCTTAGTTATGATGGCTACTACTAGCAGGATCATTGAGAAAATAACTAGCTCTTTAGTAAAGTTGCCTAGTTCCGTTTTAAGACCTATACTAGCGAAAAATATAGGTGAAAAGAATAGGTAAGACATGACATTGGTTTTCTTGATAATCTCGTTTCGTATACTAAACTTAGAACATATCATACCCACTAGGTAGGCACCAGTGATATCTGCAATACCTACATATTTTTCTGAAATATAGGCTACAAAAAATACAAATGCAAGTACATATACAGAAATACGCCTTTTATCTTCCTTAAAGTCCAAAAATCTTGCTCCAAAAACTGTTATTAGAGACAGTATAAACATACATATAAAATAAATAACTATTTTAATAATTACAGTAGAAACGTGTATGTTTGAGTCCTTAAAACTACAGATTATACTAAGTACAATAATTCCTATAATATCATCCACTATAGCGGCTCCAAGTATGGCATTACCTATACTAGAATTAGCATATCCAAGCTCTTTTAGAGCCTCTATTGTTATGCTGACAGAAGTTGCAGTAAGTATTACTCCTATAAATATAGCCATCAATAAATCCTGCTGGTTACCTGGATTTAGATGGAAGAACCACATATAGGCTATAGAGCCACCAATCAATGGTATAATCACACCGAATAAGGCTATTAAGAGATAGGATAAACCTTTTCTTTTTAACTGGCCTATATCTGTATCAAGACCTGCCATAAACATTAGTATAATAACACCAATCTGAGAAACACTATCCAAAAAGCTAGTGTCATGAACAATGTTAAATACAGCGGGTCCTATTAAAATACCTGCTACAAGGGCACCAACTACTTGGGGAAGATTTATTTTCTCAGTAATACTTCCAAGAAATTTCGTGGAAATTAAAATAATAGAGATACTTAATAAATATGAATAATCAAGCATACTAACCTCCTATATAGTTTTGAAAAATTTGAATTGTACACAATATATCCATTATAACATACAAGTGCGAATTATTGAATTAAATAGAAAAATTAAACAAAAAAACTTTTACCAAAATTTGAATAAAAAAATCCCCCAGATTAAATCTAGGGGATAGGTATTATCTTGAATAGTAGGCAGCTCTAAATGCACTTATAAATATTGCTCTTGCTTCAGAGACCTGACTTCCTTGTATAGGATTGTCGCCTTCTAGATCATCGAATAACTGACCTGCAGTCTGCTCTATCTGGGCTTCTGAACCACCACTCTGTTTGAAATTTGCACCTGCACTATAACCTGCAGATTTAATTTCATTTCTGATGCTGTTGTTTAGGCTTGATACCTTTGGAACAAAGCCCTGTGAATCATTTGATCCTGAACTACTTGAGTTGCCTGGTTTTGTCCTGCTAGTGCTAGAAGAATCACCTGAATTTCTGCCTCTGTCTGATCCACTTCTGCTGTTTGAATCATTGTCTCTGTCCTTGTCATTAGACTTATTGTCTGAAGAGTTATCAGAGTCCTTCTTGTCCTTGTCCTTATCTTTGTTGTCTTTTTCTGCTACTTCAGTAACTAAATCATCCTTTTGATCTTCTGTCTTAGGTGATTTACCTCTTACCTTTTCTACATCCTTACGTATCTCATCCATCAAGTCCTTGAACTTTTTGAAGTATTTGTCATATTCTTCTAGGTCTTTTTTATACTTATCAGGATTTGAAACTACGTCCTCAGCCATTGTTTCAGATACATCATACATGTCAACTAGTATCTTTTTAGCATCCTCCAAAGGCTTGTACTTAGGTTTTACACTAGCAAGTAGTGTAGTTCCATTCTTGATGGAGTCTTTTGCAGCTATAGCATCACTCTCAAGATTACTGTTATTGCTTACATCACTAAGAGTTTTTAGGTTATTTTTTAAGTCATTGTAGTATGACAAGATTTCCTTGTATTCTATTACAACTTGTTCTACATTATCTTTCGTTATCTTAGTTATATATTCAGTTTTTTCGGTCTTTGTTTCTGATTGTTTTTCTGTTGTTTTCTTACTTGGGCCACAAGCAACAGCTGATACTGATATCGCTATAGCCAAGGAAGAAACAAGAAACTTCTTTAACAATTTCAAATTTACTCACCTCCATGATTATATAAACCTTATTATACCATAAATATATAGATTTAAAAACACCAAACTGGAAATTAGACAAGACACTACTTATTTGATTAATTTTAAAGCTAAAGCATAGGTTAGAGTGTTAGACCTATAATGTTGGCGATATAGGTAGAATATTTTTTTATATTGTATACAATTTGTGGTATAATAAAATGTAAAGCTGATTTGTAAATTTTTATATATTATTATACAAGGTAGACTTTAAATTTATACTATAGGATTTCTATAGTATAGGCGAGGCATTATACAATTTATAAAATATAACAAGGGAGGAATATATTTTGAAGTTGATACACAAGTACAATATGAATGGATACAATATCGTAGTAGACGTGAATGGCGGGGCTGTCCACGTTGTAGATGATGTTACATATAGAGTCTTAGATTATTATGAAGATAAAAAAGTAGAAGATATAGTAGGCCTACTTGCTGGAGAGTTCTCAGAGGACAAGGTGAGAGAAGCTTATGAAGAAATTGATGGACTTGTTGAAGAGGGGCTATTGTACTCAGAAGATGAGTATGAGTTCCATCCTAGTTTTGTAAACAGGCAGCCAGTTGTCAAGGCACTCTGTCTAAACGTTGCCCATGACTGCAATCTAAAATGTAAGTATTGTTTTGCCAAGCAGGGCGACTTTGGTGGTAAAGCAGAACTAATGCCACTTGAAGTAGGTAAAAAAGCTATAGACTATTTGATAGCCAATTCAGGAAGTAGAAAGAACCTTGAGATAGATTTCTTTGGTGGTGAACCACTTATGAACTGGGAGGTAGTCAAGGCCCTAGTAGCCTATGGTAGAGAGGTAGAAAAACCAGCAGGCAAGAATATAAGATACACAATAACAACAAATGGTGTCCTACTTGATGATGAAAAGATAGACTTTATAAACGAACATATGCATAATGTTGTCCTATCACTAGATGGTAGAAAAGAGGTAAATGATGGAATGAGACTTACCCTAAATGACAAGGGTAGTTACGACCTTATAGTTCCTAAGTTCCAGAAACTAGTAGCACAGAGGCCAAAGGACAAGTACTACTATGTAAGAGGTACATTTACTAGAGACAACCTAGATTTTTCGAAGGACGTAAATCATTTCTATGATCTTGGCTTTGAACTTACATCAGTTGAGCCGGTTGTTGATGATGAGACAAACCCATTTGCACTAAGAGAAGAAGACCTACCAAAGATCTTTGAAGAATATGAAAACTATGCAGCTGAACTAGCTGAGAGACAATTAAAGGGAGAAAAAAATAAATTCTTCCACTTTACAATAGACCTAAACCAGGGTCCATGTGTAATCAAGAGGATTACAGGTTGTGGAGCTGGTAACGAATATATATCTGTAGTTCCAAATGGAGATATCTATCCATGTCACCAGTTTGTAGGCAAGGAAGAATTTATATTAGGGAATATAAATGACGAAGAGATAGTTATTCCAGAAAATATAAAGAGCATGTTTAGGAATGCCCATGTATATAATAAGGAATCATGTAAGAAGTGCTGGAACAAGTTCTACTGTTCAGGTGGTTGTCACGCAAATGCCATCAACTTTAACGCAGATATCACAAAGCCATATGACTTGGGTTGTGAGATGCAGAAGAAGAGAACAGAATGTGCAATTATGATCCAGGCTAAGCTTTTAACTGAGGGAGAATAGGCATTACATAATAGTACCAATAAAAAGTAGGTGAGATATATGAGAGTCAGCTATAAATATCTAGGAAGATACAGGGAAATTGCAACCGTACTCATAAAGTACGGTTTTGGTTTCATTGTAGACAAGCTAAATAAGGAGTCTGTGGCGGGAAATGTGACTACACATGGACCGGGTTCTAGTGTCAAAAAAATGACTACAGGTCAGAGGTTGCGTTTTGCCTTTGAAGAACTCGGACCTACCTATATCAAGATAGGGCAGATTATAAGCACCAGAAAAGATTTATTTGACGATGATATAATTAGTGAACTCTCAAAGTTAAGAGATGATGTTGAGCAGTTTGATGACTATATAGCCATGGACCTACTGGACAAGGAGCTAGGAGTAAGCAGAAAAGAAGTCTTTTCGTATATAAGTGAAAGCCCAATAGCTGCAGCGTCAATAGGTCAGGTCTATAGTGCAAGGTTAAAGGACGGTACAGATGTAGTTATAAAGATACAAAGGCCTAATATAGAATCGACTATAAAGGCTGATATAGAAATCTTAAAGAGGCTATCATCCAACCTTGAGTTCCTAAAAAAAGAATGGAATGTAGACATATACGATCTTATCTCTGAGATGGAGATGCAGCTAGTAAGAGAGCTTGACTACAAGTTTGAAGAAGTCAATGGCACAAAACTTAGAAATATATTCAAGGACAGCAAGGAAGTATTTATACCTAGGATATATGATGAATACACTACTAAGAGATTGTTGGTAATGGAAAAGGTCAATGGCCTATGCCTATCAGATATATCTAGTCATAAATTATCTGATGACAAGAAGAAAAAAATAGTCGACATAGGTGTGAGGTCTTTTTTTAGGCAGGTTATGACTTGTGGATTTTTCCATGCAGACCCACATCCTGGAAATATATTTGTAATGGACGATATGAGGTTGGCATATATAGACTTTGGAATGGTCGGCCTGATAGATGATAAGACACTAGGCCAACTCAACCAACTTATATTGGCTGCTACAGATAAGAATGTAGACAAGATAATAAGGATACTGGCAGACATGGGTGCGATTAGCAAGAGCTCAAACGATGAAGGTTTAAAAAGAGACTTACTATATCTTGTTCACTATTATTTTGATATACCTTTTGACAGGTTGAGGATATCTGAAGTACTGGATGAAGCCTTTAGGTTTATGAGGAATCACAGGGTATCACTTCCGTCACAACTAGTTATACTAGGCAAGACAATGATTACCCTAGAGGGGACGTCAAGGGGGCTATACAAGGAGTTTTCAGCTGAGACAATAGCTAGTTCATATATAAGATATTACAAACATGAAAAGCTTGACATAAGGAGGAATATCAATAACCTAAAATCAGGTTTTGATGAATATTATTTTGATTTAGTATCTGTACCGGGCCAACTCAAGAATATTATAAGCATACTTGAGAAAAATGAGCTGAAGTTGGATATAGGAGAGATGAGATCTCCAAAGATAGAAGAAAATATCAGAAAGTTTACGACTCAGGTTTCAATGGCCATAATGTTGACTGCTTGCATAGTTGGTTCATCCCTTATACTTGCATCAGAAAACATACAAAAGTCAAGGACAATAAAATTTGTTGGTATATGTGGTTTCATTTTATCCTTCATCATAGGGCTTGCCCTAGTATTTTTGATATTTAAGAATAATTACCATAGAAAAGACTAGCAAATAATCAGATTAATTAAAAACCAACTTATAACAAGATTAATTAAAACTAACTTATAACAAGATTAATTAAAACTAACTTATAACAAGATTAATTAAAACTAACTTATACGGAAAGAAGATATAACAATGAAAAATTGGATAGTAAAGAGCCTAGGCAGGTCCAAGGGCAATGAAGTTACTAAAAAATTTAATATAAATGACAATATTGGTCAGATACTTATAAATAGGGGCATAGAGACAGAGGACCAACTAGACCTTTATATGCATCCAGACCTTACTAGTCTTAGGGATCCATTTCTTTTGAAGGACATGGATGGGGCTGTTGACAGGATCAAAAGAGCCATATCAAACAATGAAAAAATATGTATATTTGGAGACTACGATGTAGATGGGGTATCATCCACATCAATACTGTGCCTGTATTTTGAATCTATAGGTTATCAGGTGGAATTTTATATACCAAATAGGCTTGAAGAAGGGTATGGTCTAAATGATGAAGCTATAAGACAGATTGGTCAAATGGGAACAGACCTGATAATAAGTGTAGACTGTGGTATCACATCTGTAAATGAGGTAGAGACAGCTAGGAAACTTGGAATCGACGTTATAATTACAGACCACCATGAGCCACAGGAAAAACTACCCCAGGCCTATGCGGTTATAGACCCCAAAAGAGAAGATTGTAGATACCCTTTTAAGGGGATTTGTGGATGTGGTGTTGCCTTTAAGCTAATCCATGCCCTTAGTGGTGATAGAGACTTTTACAATAATATAAATAGATACCTTGAGATAGTTGCCCTAGCTACCATATGTGATGTTATGCCAGTCCTAGATGAAAATAGGATAATAGTCAAAAATGGACTGGAGATAATGGGAAGAGGCAACAATATTGGTATGAGGGAACTTTTGAGTGTATGCTCAATACTAGACACAAAGATGAAGAGTTCTCATCTTGGCTTTGCTATTGGTCCAAGGATAAATGCATCAGGAAGACTTGGCTTTTCTAGGTTGGGTGTAGAGTTATTTACATCCAAAGATCCACAAAAAGCTAGGTTATTAGCAGAATCCATGAACTTAAAGAACGAGGAAAGACAGATGGTTGAAGCCAAGATACTCATGGAGGCAGAGGCTATGATCGACTCAGACTCTAAGTACCAAGAGGAAAAAGTAATAGTATTGGCAGGTCATGGCTGGCACCATGGAATAATTGGTATTGTAGCATCAAAGCTTACAGAAAAATACTACAAGCCTACTGTACTACTTTGCATAGAAGATGGTGTAGCTACTGGTTCTGCAAGGTCTATAAAGGGATTTGACCTATTCAAGGCCATGAGCGAATGCAAGGATCTTATGATGAAGTTTGGAGGTCATGAGCAGGCTGCAGGTCTTACTATGGCAGAAGAAAATATTCAGGACCTAAGGGAGAGAATAAATGCTATAGCGGATTATGAACTCGAAAAAGAGGATCTTATAGAGAACATAAATATAGAATTTGAACTTGAAGAAGAATCAATAGGTTTGGATTTAGTAAATGACCTACATATACTGGAGCCATTTGGTATTAAGAATCCAACACCGTATTTTATGGTTAGGGATTATAAGGTAAAGAAGGCCTACCTGATAGGCAAGGATAAAAACCACCTTAAACTCTCTATTGAAAAAGAATATACATATGACTGTATAGGATTTAATATGGGCCACTTGATGGACAAGTTTTCTGTTGATGATAGGGTAGATATTGTATTTCAGTTGGATGAAAATACCTTTAAGGGAAGAACTACAGTTCAGATGCTTATAAAGGACATCAGACTATCCAAGCCGGATAAGATATACAAGTATAATAATATTTTAAAAGTCCAGTCAAAAATAGTAGATTTTGATGGTTTATCATCTATAAATGGGTATAAACAAGAAAATAAAACTTCTTGCGATACTATAGGTAGATTTAGGGATATGTTTAAAAGAGATACGTCAAGAGATATTGAAATATCAAATAAGATTGATGACGATACTCTTGTTATAGTAAATACTATAGAAGGTTATTTTAGGGCTATGTCAGATATTAACATATCGAATAGTGAAAAAATAAAACCTATATTCCTTTCAAATATTGATAAAACCTATTCAAAAGTATATAATAAAATTGTTATCTATGACTACTTTGATAATATTAAAGAAGTAGACAAATTAGAGGGGATATTGTTAGCTGATACAGAATTAATTTTTAATATGGATGAGTTAGATTTTATATACCAAGCGAACAAGATGAAGGACTTGGAGTTCTCTAGGGATTGCTTTGTAGATATATACAAGAGATTGGCATCACAAGTAGAGTTAAATGTCAAGTTATCTAGCTTTGTAGCAGCTACTGGAATATCATTTACCAAGCTGGTATCTATACTTAGGGTTCTTGAATCAGAGCAGCTTATATCTTATGAAATAGATTATGATGAGGGCATATTTAAAAATATTATGCTCCCAAAACCAAAGAATAAATTGAATTTAGAGGACAACAGCCTTGTAAGGGGCCTTGAGTCTTTGATTAATAATTTTAGGACTAGCTATGGTATGTAGCAACGGAGGAAAAGATGAATTTAGAAGAGAAGATTAGAAACGTGCAAGATTTTCCAAAGCCTGGTATAGGTTTTAAGGATATTACAACCCTAATAGCAGATGGGCAAGCCTTTAGATATGCTGTAAGTCAGATGGCTGACCACCTAAAGGGACTAGGGGTTGAAGCCATAGTAGGCCCAGAGGCGAGAGGATTTATATTCGGAACACCAGTGGCATGTGAGTTAGGTGTAGGATTTATACCTATTAGAAAGCCAGGAAAATTGCCAGCAGAAGTAGAGTCATTTGAATATGATCTTGAGTATGGTAGTGACACTCTAGAAATTCATAAGGATGCTATAAAGCCTGGAATGAAAGTAGCTATAGTTGATGACCTACTAGCGACAGGAGGAACAGTAGCTGCTGTAGTTAAGCTGGTTGAAAAATTAGGTGGCCAAGTAGTAGGCCTAGAATTCCTTATAGAGCTTACATTCTTAAAGGGAAGAGATAAACTATCTAATTACAAGGTGAATACATTAGTAGAATATGATTCAGAATAGGAACCTATATAATATAGTTTATAGTAATGTCTGATAGGATATAAGACACGTTGAAATTTAGTCGTTAGGAGGTGTAGTCTTATGCATGAAAATGAAATAAATAAGTTAATAGAAAAAATTAAGACATATGCCCCCCATGCCGATTTCGACAAGGTAGTGAGGGCTTATGAATTAGCTGAAAAAGCCCATGATGGACAGGTTAGAAAGTCTGGAGAACCCTATATTATCCATCCTCTAGCAGTAGCCAATATACTTGCTGATATGCAGTTGGATATGGATACAATATGTGGTGGAATACTCCATGATGTAGTTGAAGATACAGAGTATGAAGAATCAGATATTGAAGAGATGTTTGGCAAGGATGTAGCAGTCCTTGTGGATGGTGTTACCAAGCTAGGTAAGATCCAGTATATGACCAAGGAAGAATCTCAATCAGAAAATCTTAGGAAGATGTTTCTAGCTATGGCCAAGGACATGAGAGTAATCCTTATTAAGTTGGCGGATAGACTCCACAATATGAGGACTCTTGAATATATGGACAGTAACAAGGCTAGATATAAGGCTAGGGAGACCCTAGATATATATGCCGGTATAGCTCACAGGTTGGGTATTCAGACCATCAAGTGGGAATTAGAAGACCTATCTCTAAGGTTTTTGGATCCAGAAGGATATTATAGCCTAGTCAAAAAAGTTAACAAAAAAAGAGAACAGAGAGAATGCTATATAGCTAATATAGTGGATATGTTAAAGGGCAAGTTCCAGCAGATGGAGATACCATCAGATGTATATGGTAGACCAAAGCACTTCTATTCTATATATAGGAAGATGAAGAAAAAGAACAAGTCATTTGACGAGATATACGACTTAACTGCTGTCAGGATTATAGTTGATACAGTCAAGGATTGCTATGGGGTGTTGGGTGTAGTACACACTTTGTGGAAGCCTATGCCAGGTAGGTTCAAGGACTATATAGCAATGCCAAAGCCTAATATGTACCAGTCACTCCATACAACAGTTATAGGTGCTGATGGTGAGCCTGTTGAGATACAGATTAGGACAAAGGAGATGCACCAGGTTGCAGAATATGGTTTTGCAGCCCATTGGAAGTACAAGGAAGGTGTAACAGACAAGGATGTATCAGCCCTAGACGAAAAGTTACAGTGGTTTAGGATGATGATGGAATGGGAGAAGGACGTAAAAGATCCTCATGAATTCCTGGATGCCCTAAAGGATGATGTCTTGACATATCAGGTCTATGTATTTACGCCACAGGGTGAAGTAATAGAACTACCTACAGGTTCAACTACAATAGACTTTGCCTATAGGATACATTCAAAGGTAGGTAACTCATGTGTGGGTGCCAAGGTCAATGGAAGAATTGTACCACTAGACCACATACTTAAAAATGGGGACATAGTTGAAATACTTAGGTCCCAATCTTCACTAGGACCTAGCCGTGACTGGTTAAATATAGTAAAGACTTCAAATGCTAGAAATAGGATTAGGCAGTTCTTTAAGAAGGAAAGACGTGAAGAAAATATTGAAAGAGGTATAGCAATCTTAGATAGGGAGCTAAAACGTAACCACCTTAACAGGACTGATCCAGAAGTTTTGGCAGCCCTAAAGGAGATAGGTGTCAAGTTTAACCAACCAAACTATGAGGACTTCTTGGCTACAATAGGCTATGGTGGTATCATGGGCAACCAGGTTGCTACAAAGACAAAGGACCTACTCCTAAGAGATGTAAGAAAACAAGAAAAAGAGCAGATGGCAACCCTTGAGGAGGATGTAGAAGTCCACAATAAGGTTGACGCATCTAAAAATAGGTCAAAGAAAAAAGAAAAGAGACACACAGGGGTCATAGTAGATGGACTAGAAGGAATCTATGTTAGGTTTGCAAAATGTTGCAACCCATTGCCAGGTGATGAAATAGAAGGTTACATCACAAGGGGAAGGGGTGTTACAGTCCATAGGTCTGATTGTCAGAACCTTATAAGGGACAAGGAAAACTACAAGAATAAGATGATCAAGGTGTCTTGGGTAGAGGATAACAACTCTAGGTTCGAGGCTGATATCCAGCTAAAGGCCAATGATAGGAGGGGGATTGTAAACGAAATCACCCACGTTATATCCAACGAGAAGATAGGCCTAGTCAGCATTTACGCTAGAAGAGGTAACGATATTGGAATAACGATAGACCTTACCCTAGAAGTATCTGGCATTGACCAGATGAACCAAGTAATGAAAAAAATTATGAATGTACCGGGTGTTGACGATGCCTACAGGGTGCATAGTAAATAAGGAGCAAGTATGAGGGCAGTAGTTCAAAGAGTTGCTTCATCAAGCGTCACAGTTGAAGGAGAGACGACTGGTAAGATAGATAAGGGTCTGATGGTCCTACTAGGTGTTGCTGATGGAGATACAGACAAAGATGTAACATATATGGTTGACAAGATAGTAAACCTTAGGATATTTGAAGATGAAAACGACAAGATGAACCTATCTCTTCAGGATATAGGAGCAAGTCTACTAGTTGTCAGCCAGTTCACCCTACTTGGTGATTGTAGGAAGGGTAGGAGGCCTAGCTTTATTGAAGCTGCCAGACCTGAAATGGCTGACAACCTATACCAAAAATTTGTGGACAAGGCTAGGAGTATGGGGATAAGAACAGAGACAGGAAGGTTTAAGACCCATATGATGGTTGAACTGATCAACGATGGACCAGTTACAATATTGGTCGATTCCAATAAGAATTTTTAGGAGGAAAAGATGAAGTTAGAAGTGCTAGTAGATAGGATGATGCAAGAAAATACATATGTATACTATGATGAACAAACTAGGCAGGCAGTTATAGTAGATCCAGCCCTTAACTTCAAGGATGCTGTTGATACTATAATAAGACTTGACCTAGATGTCAAGTACATACTACTAACTCACGGTCATGCAGACCATATAGGTGATGTTGAGAAACTAAAGGAATATACAGGGGCCAAAATTGTAGCCCATATAGATGAAAAAGAAATGTTAAATGATGCCAGCAAGAACCTAAGTGTCCAGTTCTATCCAGAGAGTATAGAGTTTGATGCAGACATATATGTTAAGGACAGGGACAAGCTTAAGATGGGAGAAAATACCTTCTCATTTTTCGCAACACCGGGTCATACTAAGGGTGGTATGTGCATAAGATGTGGCATGGATATGTTTACGGGTGATACCTTGTTTAAGGATTCTATAGGTAGGACAGACCTATATGGTGGAGACTACAACCAGATACTCAAGTCATTAAAGAAGCTTAGCAAGATGGAAGACGACATCACAGTATATCCAGGCCATGGACCAGCTACCAAGCTAGGTATAGAAAAGAAAGTAAACTACTATATGCAGTTGATAGGATAAGTTGTAATGTTAAATATAGTACTAAAGGGACACAATTATAAATACGAGATATCTGAATTTTTGAGATTGTTTACATCTAGCTTTGATTTTATAGAAGATGTAGATGGCGGTATTTTTGAAAGTCAGATAGAGGACTCAGAGGACGTAAAGGCTTCTGAGCTTTCTTGTCTAGCCAACAAGTTGGATATTGACCTAAAAGACCAAAAAATATATATCCAGTCTACAACATATGCCTATGAGTATGGGCTTAGGGTATATTCTAAGTCTACTCAAGATATAATCGACCTAAAAGAAAAAAAATTTGCAAACAATCAAAAAAAGATAGATAATAGAGTAAAGACCATTTCAAAAAGACTCATTCAAAGGTCTATGTTTGACTACCTCAATGACAAGTACGATGCCAATGTACCTTGGGGTATACTGACTGGTATTAGGCCAGTCAAGCTGATACATAGCCAGTTGGATGAGGGGATCGATGAGTCTACAATCAGGGATACCATGAAGAGGGAGTACCTGATAAGTGACGAAAAACTAGACCTTATAATAGATATAGCCAAGAGGGAAAGACCTTACATATATCCTCTTGATGGGGACAAGATTTCCCTATATGTATCTATACCATTTTGCCCAACGAGGTGCCTGTATTGTTCATTCCCATCAAATGCCATTGGTATACAGGGGTCAAAGAGGGGACAATATGTGGATACACTCCTAGTAGAGGCAGAGGGACTAGCTGATATAATTACAAAGCAAGGCAAGACTATAGAGTCATTTTATATAGGTGGAGGAACACCTACAGCCCTAGAGGCTCATGATTTAGACAGGTTAATCACAGGCCTATTTGACATATTTGATCTCTCTAGGATTGAAGAGTTTACAGTAGAGGCTGGTAGGCCAGACACCATAACAAGAGAAAAACTCCTAGTCCTTAAAAAGCATGGTGTAGGCAGAATATCTATCAATCCACAGACTATGAATCAAGTCACACTTGACAAGATAGGTAGACGTCATAGGGTCGAGGATATAGTAGACTGCTTTAATATGGCAAGAGAGTTGGGATTTGATAATATCAATATGGACCTGATATTGGGTCTTCCAAATGAGACTCCAGATATGGTTGCCCATACAATGAATACGATAGTTGGTCTGAATCCTGAAAATGTGACAGTACATACACTGGCACTCAAGAGGGCATCAGACTTGAAGATAAATATAGAAGACTATGAAGACGATTTGACGTCATATAGGCAAATGGTTGAAACGATAAAAATATCAAGAGATGCCATGGCCCAAAATGGCTACAATCCATACTATATGTACAGGCAAAAGCATATGCTAGGCAACCTGGAAAATATTGGTTATGCCAAAGAAGGTAAAGAATGCCTATACAATATGCAGATAATGGAAGAAAAACAGTCAAACTATGCAATAGGTGCTGGTGCAGTATCCAAGTTCGTCTACCTAGACGAAAATAGGATAGAGAGGGTTGACGATGTCAAGGACCTTGACAACTACCTAAGTAGGGTTGATGAAATGATAGAAAAAAAGAGGCGGGAGGTTGAAAAGAATGAAAATTAGCGCTCCAAGAGGAACAAAGGATATAACTTCAAAAGAATCATTCAAGTGGAATTATCTAGAAACTAAATTTAGACAAATATGCTCGATGTATGGTTATGAAGAGATAAGGACACCTATATTTGAAAACACAGAACTATTTCAGAGGGGTGTAGGTGATACTACAGACATAGTTCAAAAAGAGATGTACTCATTTAAGGATAGGGGAGATAGGGATTTAACTCTTAAGCCTGAGGGTACAGCAGGAGTGATCAGGGCATTTATAGAAAACAAGATGTTTGCAGATGCCCAGCCTACAAAGTTATTTTATATAACACCTTGTTTTAGGTATGAAAGACCCCAGTCAGGTAGGCAAAGACAGTTCCACCAGTTTGGTGTAGAGGCAGTAGGAAGTGACACACCATCTCTAGATGCAGAGGCCATATCACTTGCTATGCAGTTCTTGGGAGAATTAGGACTTAAAGACCTGTCAGTATCAATCAACTCAGTTGGATGTCCAGTATGTAGAGAGTCATACAACAAGTTACTTAAGGAATATTTAGAGAAAAAGTCAGATGTATTATGTGACTTATGTAATGAAAGACGTGAAAAGAACCCTATGAGAGTTATAGACTGTAAGGTTCAGACTTGTCAGGACAACATCAAGGATATACCACTTATGGCAGACCACTTGTGTGAAGACTGTCAAGACCACTTTGAAAAACTAAAGTCTTACTTAGACGAGATGAATATCAAGTACCATGTAGATAAGAAGATTGTAAGAGGGCTAGACTACTATAAGAGGACAGCATTTGAAATAATATCAAATGACCTAGGTGCCCAGTCTACTGTATGTGGTGGAGGTAGATATGACGGACTAGTAGAACAGATAGGTGGCCCAGAAGGCTACAGTGGAGTAGGGTTTGGTATGGGCGTTGAAAGACTGCTGCTTACTCTAGAAGCCAACAATATAGAAATAGAAAATCCAAATAAAACGGATATATATATAGTAACTCTTGGAGAGATGGCCAAGTTAAAGTCATTTGCTATACTAAAGAACCTAAGAGACAACCATATATCAGCTGATAAGGACCACCTTGACCGTAGTTTCAAGGCCCAGTTCAAGTATTCAAACAAGATAAATGCCAAGTACACAATTGTAATAGGCGATGAAGAACTTGAAAAGGACGAGGCTAGGCTTAAAAATATGGAAACAGGTGAGCAAAAGTCAGTCAAGATTAGCAATCTAGTAGAAGAATTTAAAGGCTTGTTATAGGAGGAGATAGAGTGGATAATATTAAAGGTATGCATAGAACTTGTTATGCAGGAGAACTAAGAATTGAAAATGTAGGTCAGGAAGTAACCCTAATGGGATGGGTACAGAAGAAGAGAAACTTAGGTGGACTAGTATTCGTAGACCTTAGAGATAGGGGAGGAATAGCCCAGCTAGTATTCGATATTGATGTAGACAAGGAAGCTTTTGAAAAGGGCGAAAAGTTAGCATCAGAGTATGTAATAGCTGTAAGGGGTAAGGTATGTGAGAGACAGTCAAAGAACCCTAACATGGCTACAGGTGATGTAGAAGTATTCGTCGAAGAACTAAGAGTCCTAAATGAATCACAGACACCACCAATCTATGTAAAGGACGATGATGATGTATCAGAGGCCCTAAGACTAAAGTATAGGTACCTAGATCTTAGAAAGCCAAAGATGCAGAAGAACCTAATGCTAAGACATAGGGTGACAAACATAGCTAGAAACTACTTATCAGACAACAATTTCTGTGAGATAGAGACTCCATTCTTGGTAAAACCTACTCCAGAAGGAGCTAGAGACTACCTAGTACCATCAAGAGTAAATGAAGGAAGGTTCTACGCCCTACCACAGTCACCACAGTTATACAAGCAGTTGTTAATGGTATCTGGAATGGACAGGTATTTCCAGATAGTAAAGTGCTTTAGAGATGAAGATTTAAGAGCGGACAGACAGCCAGAGTTTACACAGATAGACCTTGAGATGTCATTTGTTGAAGAGAACGACGTAATGACAATGATGGAAGGTTTCCTACAGAAGTTATTTAAGGAAATCAAGGGAATAGATATAGATCTACCACTTCCAAGACTTACATATAAGGAAGCGATGGATAGGTTTGGTTCAGATAAGCCTGATACTAGATATGGACTAGAATTTGTAAACATATCTGATGTAGTTGCAGACTGTGGATTTAAGGTATTTGCTGATTCAACTAAGGATGGAAAATCAGTAAGAGGTATCAATGTTAAGGGTGGAGCAGAAGAATTCACTAGAAAGGCGATATCTCATTTAGAAGACCATGCCAAGTTATACAAGGCAAAGGGACTTGCTTGGATGAAGATTACAGAAGAAGGTGTAACTTCACCAATAGCTAAGTTTTTCTCAGAAGAAGAACTAGAATCTATAAAGACAAAGATGGGAGCAGAACTAGGAGACTTGTTACTATTTGTAGCGGACAAGGATTCTGTAGTATATGATGCCCTAGGTCAGGTCAGAATAGCAGTAGCAGACAAGCTAGGCCTAGCTGATCCTAACAAGTTCAACCTATTGTGGGTGACTGAATTCCCAATATTTGAAGAAGATGAAGAAAATGGAAGATTTGCAGCCAAGCACCATCCATTTACATCACCAATGGATGAGGACCTAGACCATCTAGAAGATGAAGATAAGTTAAGATTAAGAGCCAAGGCTTATGATATAGTCCTTAATGGATATGAAATAGGAGGAGGATCAATTAGAATATCTGATTCAGAAGTCCAGAAGAGAATGTTTAAGGCTCTTGGATTTACAGATGAAGAAGCCTACAACAAGTTTGGTTTCCTAATAGATGCCTTCAAGTTTGGTACACCTCCACACGGTGGTATGGCATTTGGTCTAGACAGACTAGTAATGCTACTTGCAGGAGCAGACAATATTAGAGAGGTTATAGCTTTCCCTAAGAACCAGAATGCTGTTTGTCCTATGACTATGGCTCCGTCTATTGCAGAGAACGATCAGTTAAAGGAATTAAGCATCAAGGTATCTATAGAAGAATAAAAGCATCAAGGTATCTATAGAGGAATAATAAAGGTGGCTAGATTATAGATGAGTGGTTGTTGCACACATGAAGTGAACAAGGATAGAAAATTGAATTCTAAAAATGACAAGGATGCACTGATCAGGCGCCTTAAAAGGATTGAAGGCCAGGTCAAGGGTATCCAGTCAATGGTTGATGACGAGCGTTATTGCATAGATATACTGACACAGGTTACAGCAGTAAAGTCAGCTATAAATGCTGTAGGAGTCATGATACTAGAGAACCATATAAAGGGATGCTTGATCGATGCTATTGAGAATCAGGAAGAGGACAGAGATGCCCTAATAGAAGAACTGATAAGCTTGATAGGCAGGTACTCCAAGTAATTGAATATGATATGTGTTCAATAGGAGGTAGCATACAGGTGTTCAATAGGAGGTAGCATAATGGATCAAAGAGGATATATAGTAGAGGTAATGGATGATAAGACAGCCAAGTTTCAGATGAGGAGAATGTCAGCCTGTGCTAGCTGTGGTAAATGTATAGGTGCTGCAAAGAGTGAGTCTATGGATATAATAGTAGAAGTAGACAATAGTATAGGTAGTCAAGTAGGTGATTATGTAGAGGTCAGCATGGAACATATCAATGTTATGAGGGCTCTAGGAATCCTATATGGCCTACCATTGATAGCCCTAGTAGCAGGTACAGTAGGATCCTACTATGCACTTGGATCAGTGGTTGCTGGTCATTTACTTGAAGTGTATAGTTTTGGAATAGGACTACTAGTGACAGGTATAGTATATGGATTGATTAGGTTAAAGGATGAGTCCTTTAAAAAATCCAAAAAATATATGCCGACAGTCACAAGGATATTAGAAGATTTAAAACCTATACCTGGATTTTAGATCTGGGTATGGGATATTTAATAAAACTTTAGGAGGTAAAAGATGGAATTAATCGATGGATTAAAGTCTCAAATTGCAGGTAAGTCTATAAGAATAGTACTACCAGAAGGAAGAGAACCTAGAATAATAGGAGCTGCTTCAAGATTACATAAGGAAGGTATCCTAGTACCAGTATTAGTTGGTGATCCAGCTGAAATAGGAAAGGTAGCTAGCGAAAAATCAATCGACATAGAAGGTGTTGAAATAATAAATCCAGCAGACTATGCAGAATTTGATGAAATGGTTGCAGCATTTGTAGAAAGAAGAAAGGGCAAGGTTACTGAAGAAGATGCTAGAAAATTACTTCTAGACGAAAACTACTTCGGTACAATGCTAACTTACATGGATAAGGTGGCAGGTATGGTATCAGGTGCTGTTCACTCAACAGGTGACACAGTAAGACCAGCCCTACAGATAATAAAGACAAAGCCAGGTGTATCTAGAACTTCAGGTGCATTTGTAATGATCAAGGGAGATACAAAGTACATATTCTCTGACTGTGCAATAAACATAGAACTAGATGCAGAAGGCCTAGCAGGAGTAGCAGTAGAATCAGCTAAGACTGCAAAGATATTTGGAATAGATCCAAAGGTTGCAATGCTATCATTCTCAACTAAGGGATCAGCAAAGCATGACCTAGCAACTAAGGTTGAAACAGCTACAAAGATGGCTCAGGAATTAGCTCCTGAACTACCAATCGAAGGAGAAATCCAGTTTGATGCTGCTATAGTTGAGTCAGTAGGCCAACAGAAGGCTCCAGGATCAAAGGTAGCAGGATTTGCCAACGTATTTGTATTCCCATCACTAGAAGCTGGTAATATAGGATACAAGATAGCTCAGAGACTAGGTGGTTTCGAAGCTTTGGGTCCAATCCTACAGGGTCTAAACAAGCCAATAACTGACCTATCAAGAGGATGCAACGAAGAAGACGTATACAAGCTATCAATAATAACAGCTTGCCAGAGCTTATAATTTTAAAAAAAAGATGTGAACCCAAAAAGTTAGACTTTATTAGCGAGACAGTTTAGGCTGACTCGCTAATTTTTTCCACCAAGGTGGAGAGCCTGTATTTGACAGGATTCATCCATGAAGTAAGACACTGGATAGCAATACATCATATTGAAAAATACTGATTATGTGATATAATGAGGATAAGCTTGAATATAGGCAAACTATTTGAAAATAAATTTTAGGAAGGAAGTGGTGTTATGAGACATTCGATTAGAAAAGAAATTAGAAGATTTCTTTGCTTTTCAATTACTTTGATAATGATATTGACATCGATGCCGGTACACTTATTGGCAGCTGAAGTCGATTATAATAATTTGTCAAAGAATAAAAGCGAAATCATAAACAACAAAACACCTGTAAAGGTGGCAAAGCTTAAAGAAAGCGAGACGGCAGAGGATTTGATCAAGAATCCTGCTCAGCCAGATATCTACACTTTGCGTACGGACTATAAGGTCCAAAGAGGTGAGAATTATAAGGTTAACTACCAACCCTATATTGCTAGTGTAGGTGCAGCGGCAACCAAAGCAGAAAAGGAAAAGGTCAAGAAGACTATAAAATTGCCTGGTATTTCTGGTTATATTGAACCAGAAGATGATTTTACAATTGACTACAAAACTATTTTTGAAGCTGCAAATGAAAAAAACAAAACAGGCGATGCTACTAACGGAATTAGATACCAAGCTAATGAAGATTTTCGCTACAAGGCCAAGTCAAATCAAATTAAAATCAAACACGTCTTCCAAGACCTAGAAGACTTTA
>OHAU01000297.1_pt1 | contig 72648 bp, 63 predicted proteins | sample 1577181 | NCBI WGS metagenome assembly OHAU01 (sample SAMEA3541472, study PRJEB24748) | human gut metagenome | biome: human gut; feature: human-associated habitat; material: faeces | place: China | collected 2012
CCAGCACTGGTTGTGGTGGCCTTATTTTAATGCCTAATTTTTAACCTGTAAAGTTCTTTAACTTTCTTCAATTTTAGTATTGACTTTTTATTTGCAGGCTAAAGTTCACTAAAGTAACGAGAATGCGACGCGCAACTATTCAATTATTTATCTTTTTCTGCCCTTCTTCAGATTCAGTACCAGATGTCTTGGCATACCATTTACCATGATAGGCTGATAGTCTCCCTGAATCAGTGGTTTGATGTAATCTACAAAGTCTTTCGTTACATTTGTGGCATCTTTATTCATCCATTCTCTAGGAACGAGTTTTTCTTCATTTGCGATTCTGTGTACATCATAAATACCAGTAGCTGCCATATATGGATCATCGGAAACACGATCGATAACAACCATCTTTCCTGTATCTCCTTCGTCAGCCGCTTTGACTGCTGCACCACCAACCATAAATGCTTCATCAATATCTACTCTGGATGCCATGTGGGAAGCACTTCTCTGTAAAGTAGAAAGTTCTACTGCTCTTGTCTTGCAGCCACATTCTGCTGCCAGGAAGTTTGCCAGATATGTTGCTGTTCCCTGAAGCTGCTTATGACCAAATGCATCCACATAATCACCTACACTTCCAAGTTCACATACGTATCTGCCGTCTGCCAGCTTGATTCCTTCTGAAACTGCAATTACGATAGATGATTTCTTATTCAGAAGGTCTTTTACCTTTGCAAGGAATTTATCAACATCGAAAGGAACTTCCGGAAGATAGATCAGATCCGGTCCGTCACAGTCTTCGGATTTCGCAAGGGCTGTGGCGCCTGTAAGCCATCCGGCATTGCGTCCCATGATTTCCATGATCGTGATCATATTTTTCTTATAAGTAAGGCCCTGCGCATCCCGGATTACTTCTTTTGTGGAAGCACCGATATATTTAGCTGCGCTTCCGAATCCTGGTGTATGGTCTGTCAGAGCAAGGTCATTGTCGATTGTTTTCGGAACACCGAGGAATTTCTGTGTCTGTCCGGTAAGGATCGCGTAATCAGATAATTTCTTGATGGTATCCATGGAATCATTTCCACCGATATAGATAAATGCGTAGATGTCTAATTTATTCAGAATCTCAAAGATTTTCTCATAGATTGCTTTATCTTCATGAATTTCAGGAAGTTTATAGCGACAGGAACCTAAAAATGCTGATGGGGTTCTCTTCAATAATTCAATGTCCAGTTCTGAATGGATCTGTGTAGATAAGTCAATATACTGTTCATCTAACAGCCCCTGAATTCCATGAAGCATTCCATATACTTTGTCAAATCCACGTTCAATGGCATTCTTGTAAACTCCGGCAAGACTGGAATTGATTACTGCAGTAGGTCCTCCTGATTGTCCAACAATGATATTTCTTTTTTTCGCCATAGTAATGACCTCCTTGTTTTCATGTTCTATTTTTGTATCTTATTTATCATGTTTTATGTCCATAAGACTTGTTGAGGTAAATTGTAACAAAATTTATTTGTTTCGTCAATATTTTATTGTCATTTTTATACATATGATTTTTATTAAACATTATTTAATTTTTACATTTTTCATTCTATATTTATCTATTTTCATCGTTTTTTGTACAAATAGTTTATTTTCAGGGAGTTTTTTGTTTCTGCGTCTTCGGAAAACAATAAAAGTTTCTAGAAAACATAAAAAAGACACAGATATGAGAATTATTTTCCAATATCTGTGTCTTTCTACTTATGTCTGCTAATCGCTCAGCTATAAAGTTTTATTTTGCTGCATCTGTTGTGTCAGTATCTGCTGAATCGGAAGATGCATCGGCTGTTGTATCATCTGTCTTTGTATCGTCTGTCTTTGTATCATCCTTCTTTTCTTCTGCTTTGTCAGATTTTACAAGTACTGTGATAGATTTGGCATTGCCATCTGCATCCAGAACGATTTTTACTGTGTCGCTCTCTTTAATATCTGTAAGTTTAATTGTTTCTGTTTCAGGCTCTGAATCTTTATCATCTGCTGCAGCATCTGCATCAGTGCTGTCTGTAGACGCATCTTTTGTTGTATCATCTTTGGCATCTTTATCTTCGGAATCTGCGCCTTTCGCATCATCTTTGGCTTCCGGCGCCTTCTCTTTCTCTACTGTTGTTGAATCTGTAACTTTGACAGTCTGTTCGTCTCCCGTCAGGTCAAGCAGTGAATCCTCATCAGCCTTTGCATCTGCGTCATCTGCTTCTTTGCTGTCTGCAGACGTATCTGTATCTTCTGTTGTATCATCTTTAGCATCTTTATCCTTGGAATCTGTGTCTTTCGCATCATCCTTGGCATCTTTATTTTCAGAAGCTTCATCACCTGCATCTTTGGCATCTGCTTCTTTCAGTGTACCGACTTTAATAGTAACACTGTCATCAGCAACTTTGGAAACTTCGCCATATACAGTTTCTTCTTCCGCTGTATCCGTATCTGCTGCAGCTGCGTCATCAGATGTAGAATCATCTGTTGTATCTGCCGCCTCAGTTGTTGTTTCTGTTGTTGAGTCAGTTGCTGCAAAAGCAACATTCATAGAAGTGAGTGTCAACGCTAAACCTAATACTACTGCTAAATATTTGCGTTTCATTATTAATCAAGTCCTTTCTGTTTTTCGTTGATGGCTATACAATAGTTCCGAATTGTGTTCAAATTGTGACGATTTTCGTAAGAAATTGTGATTTTCTTTTCATATTTGACACAATTTCAAAAAATGCACAACGTTTTTATCCAGAGAGAAAAAAGCTGTTCATAATGACTATATTTGTACTCTCTCATACATTGTGATATACTTATAACAATGATGTCAGATGCAGATATTTCCTGCCCCGGCATCCTGTCAATATTTATATCAAGGAGGATCCACTTATGATTCACACAATTGAAAATGACTATCTGAAAGTATCTGTAAACGATCACGGTGCTGAACTGTACAGCATTTTTGATAAAATACATAACCGAGAAGTGATCTGGCAGGCAGATCCGGCTTACTGGAAACGTCATGCGCCGGTTCTTTTTCCTAATGTTGGACGCCATTTTGAGAATCACTACCGTATAGGTGAAACTGAATATCCGTCCAAACAGCATGGGTTTGCCAGAGACAGTGAATTTACCTGCGTGGATATGACTACAGATTCTATTACACATAAACTGAAATCTTCCGATGCAACAAAAGAAAATTATCCATATGATTTTGAGCTTAAGATCAAACATGTGCTGGAGAAAAATCAGGTCAGCGTGTGCTGGGAAGTGGTAAACCACAGCAATAAGCCTATGTATTTCACAATTGGCGGACATCCGGCATTTAATGTTCCTGCTGTCGGAAGCGCTGACAATAAAGAAGATTACCTGCTGACATTTGACGAACAAAAATCCCTTACCTATCTTCTTCTGGATCCTGCTTCCGGAACTGCTCTTCCGGACCAGACACAGACACTTGAGCTTACCGACGGCACCTGTCACATCGATGCCCACATGTTTGACCACGATGCCCTGATCTTTGACAACCAGATTGAAAAAGCCGGCATTGCTTTCCCAGATGGAACTCCATATCTGGAACTTACCTGCCACCGTTTTCCGAACTTCGGTATCTGGTCTGTACCGGGATCCTCCTTCGTATGCCTCGAGCCATGGATGGGCAGATGTGATGACTGTGGATTCACTGGTGATCTTTCCGAAAAAGCAAATATCAATAAGCTTGACGTAGATGAGATCTTTAATGCCTCCTACGAAATAAAAATTTATTAATTTTTTCCATTTGTTCTGTTGGTTGTGCTATAATGTCAGATGGCATTTGCAAATTACCGGTCACGAAATGAACCGTAACCATTACAAACAAAAGGCAAATGCACGATACAACACAGGAGGAAATTCCCATGACAAAAGAAGAATTTCAGAAACTGACACAGAATGTCGTATTGCTTGACGGCGCTACCGGTTCTAATCTTATGGCAGCCGGTATGCCAAGGGGAATCTGTACAGAGGCATGGATCATGGATCACAAAGAGATTCTGCAGAATCTTCAGAAGGCTTATGTAGAAGCCGGAAGCCAGATCGTGTACGCACCTACTTTCGGCGGAAACCGTTACAGTCTCGGTCTTCATGGACTGCAGGATAAGCTTTCCGAAATGAACCATGCGCTTGTCAATATTTCCAGAGAGGCCGTAGGACACAAAGTCTATGTTGCCGGTGATATCACCACAACCGGTAAGATGATGGAGCCTGCCGGTGACCTCACATACGAAATGGCATACGAAGCATACTGTGAACAGATCGAAGTTCTGGAGGATGCAGGTGTTGATCTGATCGCTGCGGAAACTATGATCAATATCGAAGAAACTCTGGCTGCACTGGATGCTGCCGCATCTGTAAGTTCTCTTCCTGTAATGTGTACAATGACCGTAGAAGCTGACGGAAGCATTTTCAGCGGAGGAAATGCTGTGGAAGCTGCTGTTGCCCTTGAGGGTGCAGGCGCTGTTGCAGTTGGAATTAATTGCTCGGTAGGCCCTGACCAGCTGGTATCCGTTGTCCGCAATATAAAAGAGAATGTATCTATCCCTGTCATTGCCAAACCAAACGCAGGCATGCCTGTGATTGATGACCAGGGAAATGCTGTTTATAGCATGGACTCCCAAAACTTTGCAGGACATATGAAAGTCCTGATTGAAAACGGAGCATCTGTTATCGGAGGATGCTGCGGCACCACTCCGGAGTTTATCAGAGAAGTAAATAAAATTCTCGGCAGATAAACAGGCATAATAAAAGCACATGAGTAGAATATGAGAGGTCTCTCATTTTCTGTCATGTGCTTTTTATATTGCAAAACAATCTGTTATTTCACTTTAATTGCCTTTTTGGGACACATTTCCTGGCAGCAGAAGCACCGAATGCATTTCTTATAATCATACACCGGCGGCTTACCTTTCCCTTTTCGGAAATCTACAGCCTTACCTGGAACCGGACAGCTCTGTACGCAGATTCCACAGCGAACGCATTTATCAGCTTCTATATATGGTTTTTTCTGGAAAATATTTAATGCTCCGGCCATTCTCGTCCAGATATTCTTTCTCACCTCTGTACGATCTACATTAAATTGGGGATTCCCATACCTTTTTACTGCCTCTGACATGGAGATTTCTCCATCCGGAGTAAGAAGAGTAATCTCCTCTTCTTTCCATGTTCCAAGCCCCATTTTCTCACCATGATAGTTTGTCGGAACCATCTCTGGTTTCAGATAGACCAGACGGCTGAATACGCTATCCAGCGCAACAGGATCTGTGGACATAAGCATTACATTCATCTGAACAGGATCTCCTGAGCCGGGGCCGTTTCCTTCCATCGCTACAATACCGTCCATCACATACAATTTCGGGGCAACACATTTGTTCAGATCAATCAGCATTCTGGCAAAGCTGTCCGCACTCGGGTACTGTGTGTGACCTTTCGCTTTGTGAAAGCCATACACAAATCCATAACTATTCTTAACCGCGCCTGTGATTCTCTCCAGGGCATGAGTTTTCATTTTACTTAGAGAAATCACGCAGTTCTGCTCCAGCAATTCCTTTGGCAGAATAAATTCTTTTGCCTGAATTCCCTGCGGGTAGTCCACTTTTATCCCCTCTGAATAGTCAATCGCCGGAATCTGATATTTTTCCAGATAAGTATCCATTCCTGTTCCGCGAATCACTGCCTGTGTCGTCCCATGTCCGCAGGAATCAGCAAGAACGATCTGCTCATATCCATTTTCTCTCAGGATTCTGGCGAACGCACCAACCACTACCGGATGCGTGATAACTGCCTTCTCCACTTCCGCTCGTTTCAGCAGATTGGGTTTCAGCAGAATCTTCGCATCTTTTGGAATCAGAGCTTCCACTCCACCCACCAAATACAGTCCCTGTTTCAATAATGTATAAACTTTTTCCTCATCATATTCTCCGCAAGGAAGTAATACTACTTTACTTTTCATTAATCTTCTCCTGGGACAGATCAACCTGCCTCAGTGCTTTTCTTACTGGCAGAATACATGCCGGAACGACTGAAAGGCAATCAACTCCCATTTTCAGGAACTCTTCTGTCAGAGCAGTATCAGCTGCAAGTTCTCCACAGATACAGACACGTTTATTCTCCGCATGTCCCGCTTCAACGACCATTTTGATCATACGCAGTACTGCCGGATGATGGTCATTGTATTTATTTCTCAGCAACGGATTCTGTCTGTCCATCGCAAGCGTATACTGACTCAGGTCATTCGTTCCCAGACTGAGGAAATCCACTCTTCTGGCAAGTTCCCGGCTGATCATTACTGCAGCCGGTGTTTCGATCATAATGCCCGTCCTGATATTTTTATATGGAATTCCTTTCTCCTCCAGCCCCTGGACAACTTCCCGGATAATCGCCTCGATCTCATCCATCTCTTCCTCCGAAGTGATCATCGGATACATCAGTGCCAGATTTCCATAAGCACTTGCCCTGAAAATCGCACGAAGCTGTGCCTTAAACATCCTCTTTCTGTCAAGGCAGAGACGGATTCCTCTATTTCCCATGATTGGATTCGTCTCATCAGGAATGTTCAGGTATTCTGCCTGTTTATCAGCTCCCAGGTCTGCAGTACGGATCACTGCCAGCCTGTCACCCATCGTCTCCGCAATTTTCTTATATGCCAGAAACAGTTCATTCTCACGAGGATAATTCTCTCTTCCAAGATACTGAAACTCACTTCGCAGAAGCCCAATTCCTGCAGCGCCATAATAAAGAACACTGTTTAAATCATCCATGTTTCCGATATTGGCATAGATTTCAATTCTTCTGCCATCTTTTGTAACATCTGGCTCCTCTCTTAATTTCAGGAGTTCTTCCCGTTCTTCCATATCGGCCTGCCTGCGGATCTCATATTCTTTTCTTACTTCTTCATCAGGATTAATATACAGACATCCTGTATATCCGTCCACAATCCCCTGTTGTCCATCCCATTCTGAATCCGTATCAATCTCAATCAATGCCGGAATATTCATGGTCTTTGCCAGAATCGCAGCATGGGAAATATCGGAACCATGGTGTGTAACGATCGCCATCAGTTTATCTTTATCCATCTCCATCAGTTCCGTCGGCGTGATACTCTCTGTGACAAGAATCACAGGCTCATCACCAAGATCGATTCTCGGGGAAATACCCCCAAGTTCACTGATCAGACGGTCTGAAATCTCACGTATATTTTCCAGTCTCTCCTTGATCGCAGGCTCCTCCAAAGTTCGAAAAGTAGAAACCATCTCATCTCTTGTAGTCATTACTGCATAGGCAGAATTTACTTTTTCATTCTGAATGATACTCTCAATCGCACGCTGGAAAGTCTTTCCATCCAGCAGATTCTTTTGCCGGAGGAAAAGTTCCGCCTGGGATTCCTGAATCGTGCAGTTTTTCTCATAAAGTTCCGTCAGCTGTTCCATCACTCTGGCACGCGCCTGGCGGAAAACATTCAGTTCTTCCCTGACATCTGTGATCTCATATTGATGTATCTGATATTCACTCTTGTGGTAATAGAGTATTTTACCGATGGCGATTCCGGAAAAGGCACCGGTTCCCTTGTAAATATCCATGTTAAACTCCTTAGTCGCAGGCAGCCTTAAATTCAGTCCAGTTCTTCTGATACTGTGCGTCTGCGTCCTGGCTTACATTCTGGACGATCTCGCCCTTTGTAACGTCATCCGGAACAACAAGATCCGGATTTACCAGTTCATCTGCTGCTTTATTTGTACTGTAATATCCGATATACTCTGTGCATTTTGCCGCAACTTCCGGCTGCATGATATAATCCATAAAGGAATATGCTGCATCCTTATCCGGTGCTTCACTCGGAATAAACATTCCCATAATTCCAAATCCAAGTCCTTCTTCCGGATATACTACCTTCAGGTCCGGGTTCTCTGCGAGAGCTGCCGTTACCTGAGAAGTATAAAGAAATGCAACACTTGCCTCTCCGTTAAGAAGTGCATTCTGTGTGTTGTCATCCTGAATCAGACGTACATTCGGAGCAAGCTCCAGAAGCTTCTCTCCTGTTTTCTTGATCACGTCTACGTCCTCTTCATTCATGCTCTCTCCCATGGAAAGCTGAGTGATACCATTGATCACACGATAATTGGCAGTCAATGCAATGCTATCCTCCAGAGACGGATCCCAGAGATCTTTATATCCTTTAATATCAATATCTACCTGCTCCGGATCATAAACGATCAGAGGAATACCTGCTCCATACGGAACTGTGTATTCATCATCCGGGTCATAGAACTGTCCTTGATATAATGGGTTGATATTTCCGATATTCTCCAGAGAATCCTTATCCAGTTTCTCAGCCAGTCCGTCTGCAATGGCAGTTTCCAGAATATAATCATCTGCGATTACAATATCGTAATCACCGCCTTTTGCCATGGAGAGTTTCTCAAGCATAGTTTCGTCCGTATCAAAGTTTGAATAGACAACCTTAACACCTGTCTCTTTTTCAAAATCGTCCAGAACTTCCTGTGGGAACATTCCTTCCCATGTAAAAAGTACAAGTTCTTTATCATCTCCTGCATCCTTAAATCCGGTAAATACAGATCCGGCCATTAATGCACACATTACTACTGCAAGTACTCTTTTTTTCATAAACAGTCTCCCTTCTTATGTCCTGCATTGTTGTCTGTAGCAGCCCCAATCCGCCTTCCACTGTATCGGCAGACAGCGGCTATCCTTTTTTACTTTGCTTTTACTTTTGTCCAGAGTTCTGCAAATTTCTGCTTGATCTTTGGTTGCTGATAAGCAAAGATTTCGTTATTCGGGTTGGTTGTATCCGGAATATAAGAACTGATTCCGGCATAGTCCCCCTCCTTCATTGTTTCAAAAGCACTCTTCACTGTAGAAGTATACCCTACTTCTTCCGTATTGGAAAGAGCAGATTTATCACTGATCATAAAATTGATGAATTCATGGGCAAGCTGTACCTCGCTGCAGTCCTTTGTGATAACCATTGCATCGTACCATCTGTTGGTTCCCTGTTCCGGCGTAAAGTAGTCCAGATTCGGGTTTTCGCTGATAATGTAAGATGCGTCTCCGGAGTACACAACTGCCAACGCTTTGTTTCCTGAAATCATGTTGTCGATCACATCATCCCCTGCATAGATCGGATCCATAGTGTCACGCTGATTGATCAGCCACTGATAAGCCTCCTCAATCTCAGCTTCATTTGTAGTATTCATGGAATATCCAAGTGCTTTTAATGCTATCATAAAGGAATCTCTCTCAGAATCATACATGTAAATATTTCCTTTATATTCAGGATTACACAGAAGATTCCATCCATCTTTCAGGTCAGCCTCATCTACTACTGTCTTATCATAAAGGATTCCTACTGTTCCCCAGAAATATGGACAGGAATAACGGTTGCCCGGATCATAGCTCTGGTTCATGACATCATTCAGCAGATTTTTCTTATTCGGAATTTCCTTCCAGTCAAGTGCCTGCAGATATTCTTCTTTGATCAGTCTCTCAATCATGTAATCAGACGGAATCAGCACATCATAAGTCTCACCGCTTGAAAGCTTGGTATACATCATCTCATTTGACTCAAAAGTCTCGTATACAATGGTACAATCATACTCTTTCTCGAAATCTTCGAGCAGGGAAAGATCCATGTACTCTCCTGCATTGTAGACTTTCAGTACATGAGTGGACTGTGCCACGAATCCCCATTTGATCAGCCCTGCCGTAACAGCAACAACCAGAACTACAGAAACAGTTTTTACTGCTTTCCTGTTCAGCTTCCTGGCTTTATTCTTAAACTTCGGAAGCAGATTGGCAAAAAGCAGTACCACGATGATGACTACGATCACAATGGTTGACAAAGCATTGATCGTTGGATTGATACGCTTTGTCATATTATATACAACAATAGAGATATTCTTTACACCATTTCCTGATACGAAATAGGAAATAACGAAATCATCAAATGACATGGTGAATGCAAGCAGTGCGCCTGCAAAAATACCCTCTTTGATCATCGGCACGATAACCTTTGTCAGAGCCTGAAAAGGAGTTGCCCCAAGATCCATGGCAGCATTTGCCATATTCGGATCCAGAGCCCTTACCTTCGGATAAACGCTGGTAATTACATACGGAGTACAGAATGCGATATGTGCCAGCAGCATAGTCAGATACCCTTTTCGAAATCCCAGAGAAGAGAACAAGAGCATCAGACTGATGGCAGTTACAATCTCAGGATTCAGAATCGGTATATTATTAATATTCAAAAGCAGTTCCTTGATTACCTTCTTTGATTTGGATAAACCGATCGCTGTAATGGTTCCAAGTATTGTAGAAACAATGGTCGCAATGATCGCAATGGTAACAGATACATAAACCGCCTTAATTACTTCCCCATTACCGAGAAGTTCCTGATACCAGCGCAGGGAAAAGCCTGTAAATCTGGTCAGTGACTTGGATGAGTTAAAGGAAAATATCATCGTCACCAGGATTGGCAGGTAAAAGAAAGCAAGGCAGAGTACTACATATAACATTGAGAAAAATTTATTATTACGTTTCATGCCGTCCTCCCTTATTCATCTTTATCCATCTTCTTCATCAGGCTCATAAAAATCAGAATGAGCACAGCCAGAATCAGAGAAATCGCACTTCCGAAATTCCAGTCGCCAACAGAGATAAACTGAGACTCGATCAGGTTACCGATCAGCATGTACTGTCCGCCTCCGAGAAGTTTCGGAATAACGAATGTGGAAATAGACAGCAGGAATACCATCATGATTCCATTGAGCACGCCGGGGATGGACAATTTCCAGATAACCTTTGTGAAGGTCTGGAATTTATTTGCCCCCAGGTCATAGGCAGCCTCGATAAAGGATTTGTCCATTTTGCTCAGGGATGTATGGATCGGGATGATCATAAACGGCATAAAGTTACAGACCAGGCCAACCACTACGGAAAAGTCCGTATACATCATTGTCACCGGAGAAATCCCCAGTAATCCAAGCAAATGGTTGATGATACCATTGTCTGACAGCAGGTTCATCCATGCATAAGTACGCAGAAGCATATTGATCCATTCCGGAATGGTTACCAGCAGGATCAGAAGACTCTGGGACTTCTCCGGACATTTGGAAATAATATATGCCAGAGGATAGCCAAGTCCCAGACAGATGACCGTCGTCAGGATTCCAAGCTTAAAAGACTTGAAAATAACGCTCATATAAGTAGCTTCTAGGAATTTGCGGAAATTCTCCAGAGTAAAGGAGAACGTCAACACTTCGTTTCCATCTTCTGTAAATGCATATAATGCAATCAGTATCAGCGGGATGACAATGACCACAAATGCCCACACAAGATATGGTTTGATAAGGTTTCTGTACTGTTTCATCAGTAACTTCCCATTTTACACATAACATGGATGTCTTCAGGCCCGAATTTCAGTCCCACTTCCCTTCCGACTTCCGCATAATCTGTGGTATGAACCATATAAGTACGAAGCTCTGTCTCGATCAGGATTTCATAATGTACGCCCTTGAATGTAATATTGCGCACATTTCCCCTGATCTTTGCCTGACCGGGATCTACGATATCCAGATCCTCAGGTCTTAATACAACTTCAATCTCTTCATTATCCTCAAATCCCTTATCCACACATTCAAACTCAAATCCGTCAAAAGCAACCAGATAATCGCGGATCATGGTTCCCTCGATAATATTGGATTCACCGATAAAGCCTGCAACAAAACGGTTTTCCGGCTCATTGTAGATATCTGTAGGAGAACCGATCTGCTGAATCTCACCGTTATTCATAACAACAACCGTATCTGACATGGACAGGGCTTCTTCCTGGTCATGGGTAACATAGATGAAAGTGATGCCAACTTCCTGCTGGATCTTCTTTAATTCTACCTGCATCTGTTTACGGATCTTTGCATCCAGTGCACCCAGGGGCTCATCTAAAAGCAGAACCTTCGGCTCATTTACCAGAGCTCTGGCAATGGCCACTCGCTGCTGCTGTCCACCGGAGAGCAGTGTTACATCTCTTTTTCCAAAGCCTGCCAGACCAACCATCTTCAGCATACGCTCCACCTTCTGGGCGATGACAGTTTTATCGACCTTCTTCAGGTTCAACCCGAAACCGATGTTCTCCGCCACATTTAAATGAGGAAAAAGAGCATACTTCTGAAACACAGTATTAACCTCTCTCTTGTACGGGGGAAGCTTGGAGATCTCAATTCCGTTAAACAGTACTTCTCCGTCACTTGGTTCTTCAAAGCCTGCAATGATTCGAAGGGTGGTTGTCTTTCCACATCCGCTGGGTCCCAAAAGTGTCAGGAATTCCTTTTCATAAATATCCAGATTGATGCCGCGCAAAACCTGCTGATCATCAAAATTCTTGGTCAGATTTTTTAACTCAATCAGTTTGTTCATCATCTTTTCCTTCCTCTGAATGTATTCTGTTTTTTCTCTGTTTTTTATAATCCGGCTGTTCCAAAAGCATCTGCCGGCTGTTCAGAATGTTCGTAAAAACTATAACATTTATTTTTTCTTCTTTGTTATCAGTGAATAAACAATAAAAATAACCAGTGTAGCAGCCAGCAGAATGGTACACAACGCATTGATCTCCGGCGTCACCCCTGTTTTCAGCTGTGTGTACACCTTGATTGGCAGCGTAGACAGACGCGGTCCGTTTACAAAGATACTTATTACCACATCATCCATGGACATGGCAAACGCAAGCAGCGAACCTGAAATTACAGCCGGCATAATTAAGGGCAGCGTAATATCCCGGAAAGCCCGAAACGGTCCTGCACCCAGATCCCTTGCCGCCTCTTCCAACGCAGGGTCCATTCCCGCCAGTCTTGCCTTCACTTCCATCAGAATATAAGGCACACAGAATACCGTATGACCTATTAACAGTGTCAGCATGCCAAAAGGCAGGTTCAGCATATAAAAGAATGCCATCAGCACCATACCAAGGATGATCTCCGGTATCATTAACGGCAATATGGAAATGTATTCCAGTGCCCCTTTTGACTTCCAGTGAATCCTTGACAGGCCAACTGCGCCCAGAGTACCGATCACTGCACTAACCAGACAGCTTAATACCCCAAGGATCAGACTGTTTACCAGTGCTTCCAGCATTGCTCTGTCATGGATCAGTTCCTGATACCATTTCAGGGAAAAGCCTGTAAATTTCACCGGCAGTTTGGATTCATTAAATGAGAAAACGATCACTACCGCAATAGGAAGATACATCAGAAAGAAAATCAGCCCCATATAAAATCCGGCAAATCTTGAATTCTTTTTCATCCGATTCCCTCCAGTTCTCTGGCATTTGTCACTTTCCTGTAGATCATGATCAGTACAGTTGTAAGTACCATCATCACCACAGCAAGTGCTGCTGCAAAGGGCCAGTTACTTCCTCTTGTCATCTGATCCTGGATCAGGCTTCCGACAAGTACCACTTTATTTCCACCCAGGATATCTGCAATAAAGAACAGTCCCATGGATGGCACGAAAGTCAGGATCACACCCGAAAGCAGCCCGGGCAGTGTAAGCTTCAGTGTTATGGTAAAAAATGCCTGCAATCTGGATGCCCCAAGGTCCCTGGCAGCCTCCACATAAGACCAGTCCAGCTTCTCTGCACTGGAGTATACAGACATGATCATAAACGGGAGAAGCACATAAATCATACCGATCACAATTGCCGGATAGCTGTACAGGATGGACAGCGGTTTCTCAATGATCCCGAGTTTTATCAATACAAAATTCAAAAGTCCTTTTTTCTGCAGAATGATGATCCAGCCATACAGACGGATCAGGGAATTTACCCAGAACGGCGTTGACAACAAAAGCTGTGCCTTTTTCTTTCTGTGCTCCGGCAGCCTCGCCATGAAATACCCGAACGGATAGCCGATCAAAGCGATCACTATCGTACTGGTAAATGCCAGTTTCAATGATTCCACAAATGTGTTCAGGTATACAGGTTCCAGAATATTTCTGTAATTGTCCAGCGTAAATTTCCAGATCACCCCAAATCCTCTGGACGGCGTAGCAAAACTAAGCGCCACCATATAGATAAGGGGGCATACCACAAACACAATAGTAAAAATGTACAGTGGAAGTGCCATCCATGCAGAACTGTCAGAACGGTTTCTACGCTTCTTCATGAATATCCTCCCTGTCTACCAGTACTGCATCTGCCGGCAGGAAACTGCATCTTACTGTCTGGCCTTCTGCTACGGATGCGTCGATTCCGTATCTGCTGGCGATCAATTGTGTACCATCGCTCAGCTTCAGAGTTACACGAAGCTGACCTCCTGCGAAGTTCTTCTCTGTAACAGTCGCCTGTAAGCCCGATATACTATTCGTATCATGTATATCCGAAATTCCGCCTGCCACACTTATATCAACAGTGTCTCCGTTATCTGTACCGGTATCACCGATTGCGGCAGCTTCCTGTAACAATATATTTTCACTTCTCACAGCCAGAGTTACGTTCTCTCCTGCTGTAAGGTGCTGTTTTGCCCCTGTATCCTTTGTATCCTGCTGACTTGTTTCAAGCTTTACAATTACCTTGTCATTTCCAATTTTTACGATTGCATTCTGTCCCTGAATACTCTCTGCAACTCCATGCAGGATATTCGCATTTCCTACAAATGTTGCCACATAACTGGTCTTTGGATGATTATAGATCTCATCCGGTGTTCCGATCTGCTCTATACGTCCGTCCCTCATCACCGCGATCCTGTCAGACATATTGATAGCTTCTTCCTGATCATGAGTGATATAGATAAATGTAATTCCCAGTTTCTTCTGCAGATGCTTCAGTTCTATCTGCATCGCACGGCGAAGCTGCAGATCCAGTGCTCCCAGCGGTTCATCCAGAAGCAATACTTTGGGATTATTCACCAGTGCTCTCGCAATGGCAACTCTCTGTTTCTGACCGCCCGAGAGTTCGGAAGGCTTTCTTTTTTCATATCCTTCAAGCTGAACCAGTTCCAGCATCTGAGAAACTTTTTTCCTGATCTCACTCTTAGGAACTTTTTTCAGCTTCAGACCATAGCCAATATTCTCCGCAACATTCATATGCGGAAAGAGCACATAATTCTGAAATACCGTATTCACATCCCTCTGGTTCGGCTCCAGACCTGTCACTTCCCTGCCATCCAGCCAGACACTTCCTGCATCGGGCTGTTCCAGACCGGCAATGATTCGCAGCGTTGTCGTCTTGCCGCATCCCGAAGATCCCAGCAAAGTAATAAACTCTCCTTTACTGATCTCAAGACTGATATTATCCAGAACTGCTTCGCCCTCTGTAAAACTTTTCTTTATCTCTTTCAGTTCAAGTGAAATCTCTGCCAACTATACTCAGCTCCTTTCATGTAAAAAAGTTACCAACTAAAAAAGATACAAAACCACGCGTAAAAGCTCTCGCCCCTACATCGGCTTATGCCAATGCTGACGCCTGTTACAGTGCCAGTCTCTGCATGGTTTCGCATCTGTATATGTCCATTTTTCCAATTATAGATATATCCGGTCCGTCCTGTTCCATCCAGTCTGCGGGCACTCCTGACCATGATGTCCACATAAGAAAACCGGAAATCAACCATTCTTCTTGATAGATTCCCGGTCATTATTTATTTGGTATAATCCAAAAGTTATATTAAAGGATAGGCCCGAGATTGTCAAGTAAATTTGTTACTGTTCACTCCGTTCACAGTAACTTAGCCAAAATTCATTCCAGATTGCCTGCGGCAATGGAATTTTGGCTTGTATGTCTCGGGATTTTTGCATATTCATGCCAAAACACCTCGCGGGATAGTGGCGTGTGGACAGTAACGTAAATTTCTCTTTACAATCATTTCAATTCCTACCGGCAATTTTAAGGCACTCACCATACGAACCTCCATAAAAACATAAAAAATCCACTATACTCTGCTTTTCAGTATAGCGGATTTTCTATAAAATTACAATTGCCCAATATCTTTCAAGCTGAAAATGAGACTCGAACTCACGACCCCTTCATTACGAGTGAAGTGCTCTACCGACTGAGCTATTTCAGCCTATGCTGTAATCTGTCAGAAATTGATAATTCTGACAGCCACAGCATTTAGTTTATAATATTATTTCTTCTCTGTCAAGTCCTTTTTGACCGGTATTTCAGATACTGTTTTCGGCTCCGTTTCATTCACTATTTGGGGTGCTTCTTTTGTCACCGGTTTCACTGCAGTTTTTACAGCTACTTTTGTTTTCCCGGCAGCCTTGCGTACAGTTCTTGTCTTGGTAATGGATTTCTTGATCTGGCCATGCTCGGCAGCGGGCTTTTTCTCTGTTTCTTCCGGAGTGCAGGTAAAGACTGCCACACCAAGTGCCGGAAGCTTTACTGTGATGGAATACTCTCTCTCATCACACTCAGCCTTCTTCGCTGCTTTCACTCTCGTATTTACTACACCATTACCACCGTACTTTTTATCATCACTGTTAAAGATTTCTTTATATTTGCCGGCAAAAGGAACTCCCACATTGTAGTTTTCATATGGAATTGCCGCGAAATTGCAAACAGCCAGAATAGTTTCTTCCGGTTTCTCTGTCTTTCTCATGAATGCGATCACATTCTCCTCATACTTCATCAGCTGAACCCATTCAAATCCATCATATTCATCATCCAGCTGATAAAGTGCAGGATGAGCAAGATACATATTATTGAGGTCTTTGACACATAATTCCAGTTCTTTCGGCATATCTTTGTCCGGTGCCATCATCTTGCATCCCGGATGAAGCATCATATAAGCATAAGCCTCTCTGATCTGCGCATTCTTCTGTTCTTCACTTCCCGGCAGCTTATCCGCGAAATCCTTCAATGTACCGACATCCCTGCTGCCAAGGGTCAGAATATAATGTTCACAGTATGCATAGAGCATGGACATGGTCAGCTGATCATGGTAATTCTTTCTCTCAATAGGATCCTTGCTCAGATATTCAAGCAGATCTTTTGTCCATCCACCACTCCATTTATAGTCAAATCCCAGATGGTCATTTCCCACACTGTCTGTCAGCTCCGGCCAGAGTCCGTTCTCCTGAGCAACTAAAAGCAATCCGGGATTTCTCTCCTTTATCACAGAATTCAGATGCTTCAGAAATTCCAGAGCATCCAGGTTTTCATTGGTTCCGTAAATATTCGGTGTCCACTCTCCCTGATTTCTGCCATAGTCCAGATACAGCATGGCATCCACATCATCCATACGCAGACCGTCAGCATGGTAAACCTCAGCCCAGAAGCATGCATTGGAGATCAGAAAATCCTTCACCATCGGGCTTCCGTAATTATAGAGCAGTGTTCCCCAGAACGGATGAATCGCCTCTGCCGGATTCTGTCTCTCATAAAGAGGTGTTCCGTCAAATTTCTCCAGACCGGAGGCATAACGTGGAAACTGTGCAGGTGTCCAGTCCAGGATCACACCGATTCCCGCCTGATGCAGTTCATCTACCAGCTTCTGAAAATCCGCCACGCTTCCAAATCTGGAAGTAGGTGCATAATATGCATATGTAGAATAACCACCTGTAATATCATCCAGGTATTCCATCACAGGATGGAGTTCCACATGGGTAAAATCTTCCTCTGCCAGAAATTCCACCAGTTCCTCAGCAGATTTCCATTCCTCCAGAGATGTTTCGTATATAGAAACTGGCTGTTTCCTGTCATCAAATCTGTGACGCTCTTTCATCCAGTCTCCGTCATTCCACTGAAAAGCACTTACATCCGCTACCACAGATGCTCCCTCAGGATCATGCTCTGCACTGTTCCCATAAGGATCAGCCTTTAACAGAACTTCGCCGCCTTTGATTTTAATTTCATATTTATAGTGTGTTCCTGCCTCTACGCCCGGAACAAACAGCTCAAAGATACCGGACATAGGCATACGATGCATAATAGTTGCACGTCCGATCCATCCATTAAAATCACCTGCGATATTTACACTTACTGCGTTCGGAGCCCAGACAGCAAAAAGAGTACCTTTCACTCCTTTAATCTCCATTGGATGAGCGCCCAGCTTCTTATATGCCTCATAATAAACACCTGCGCAGAAAGCCTTCTCCTCTTCCTCTGTGATCTGACATGGAAAAGCATAGGGATCATAACATTCTGTCTCTGTCTCTCCCATTTTTATAAGGAATCTGTATTCCGGCACCTTGTGTAAAGGAAGCAATGCTGCAAAATATCCAGCCTCGTCCTCTTTCTCGCAGACATAGGTTTTCTTTCCGCTGACCACGCTTACTTCTTCTGCATCAGGAAAAAATCCCTGAATAAGGACACCATCCTGTGTGATCCTTGGTCCCATCACATCTCTGGGAGCAGTTTCCTCTCCATACACAATAGCTTCAATTCTCGGCCAGTCCATATAGCCGTATACTTTTTCGTCCATAGCTGCGTTACCTCCCCGATTGTCAGAAATATGATGATCGGTTACTCTTACCGGCAGCGTATTTACGGTACATTAAACGTCACCTGTAAACAATAACAAATCAAGTTATGTTTATTTTAGCATCTTTGCACAAAAAAATAAAGAAAATTGTTTGACAAATTCCCTTTCCTGCGCTAAATTTATGTTATTAACCATGGAAGGAATCTTGTTCCGGATACTATGCTTCTTTCCATCACAACAAGGAGGATACAAAATGGGAAACAAAGCCTTTGACGTAACCGCATTAGGCGAATTATTGATTGACTTTACTGAAAACGGCAGCAGCGCACAGGGAAATCCTATGCTGGAAGCCAATCCGGGCGGTGCTCCATGCAATGTGCTTGCAATGCTTGAGAAACTTGGCAAAAAAACTGCATTCATCGGCAAAGTCGGAAACGACATGTTCGGAACCCAGCTTAAGAATGCCGTAGAGGAAGTAGGGATCGACACCCGCAACCTTGTGATCGACAACGAGGTACACACAACACTTGCCTTCGTACATACTTATCCTGACGGAGACAGAGATTTTTCCTTCTACCGTAATCCGGGTGCAGATATGATGCTCGCCAAGGATGAAATCCAGGAAGACCTGATCAGAGATTCCAGAATCTTCCACTTCGGAACTCTTTCTTCCACTCACGAGGGAGTACGCGAGGCAACCCGCTATGCCATCGACGTTGCAAAGGAAGCCGGATGTATCGTCAGCTTCGACCCGAACCTTCGTCCGCCATTATGGAAATCTCTGGATGACGCAAAGGCAGAGATTGAATACGGTCTTGGCAAATGCGATATTCTGAAAATCTCAGATAATGAAGTTGAATTCCTGTTCGGAACTACAGACTATGACAAAGGCGCCGCACTTCTGAAAGAGAAATACAACATTCCGCTTATCCTTATCACACTGGGAAAAGACGGAAGCCGCGCTTACTACAAAGACATGAAAGTAGAAGCTGCTCCTTTCCTTCAGGAAAAGACTATCGAAACAACAGGTGCAGGCGATACCTTCTGCGCAAGCTCCTTAAACTATGTTCTGGAACATGGCCTGGACAACCTGACAGAAGAGAACTTAAAAGAACTGCTCACATTCGCAAATGCGGCAGCTTCTCTGATCACCACACGCAAGGGTGCTCTTCGCGTTATGTCCACCAAAGAAGAGGTTCTTGACTTTATGAAATCAAGAGGATGTTGATTGCGAATATCCGCTTGATCATCCAAAACTTTGAAGAAGCCCTCTGGCACCGCCAGACCGGGCTTCTTTTTTATCCTAAAAATAAAAGCAAAAATATCTCCCGGCAATTGAAAATCTCAATTGGCCAGGAGATATTTGAAATATATACATCCTTATTATAATTCAACGATCATTATAAAAATACTGAACCGTTAGCTTCTAACTTACTATTTATTTTACCACACGTACTCTTGATACGCCTTCGATTGCTTTCAGCTCATCCAGTGCTTCTTTGGATGCTGTGCTTTCCAGATCGATCAGAGTATAAGCATATTCGCCTTTACTCTTGTTTGTCATATCTGCGATGTTCAGGCCTTCTGCACCGAGAATCTTGGTGAACTGGCTGATCATGTTCGGGATATTTTTGTGGCAGATTGCGATACGTCCTACTGCTACGCAGGTTCCCATATCACAGTTCGGGAAGTTTACAGAGTTCTTGATGTTTCCGTTCTCAAGGAAATCTCTTACTTCTTTCACTGCCATTACCGCACAATTTTCTTCGGATTCCTCTGTGGATGCTCCAAGATGTGGAGTTACCAGAATTCCGGCATGACCTGCTACGGTATGGTTTGCAAAGTCTGTCACATATTTCTTCACTTTTCCGCTGTCTAACGCTTCGATCAGAGCATCCTCATCAACCAGAAGATCGCGGGCAAAGTTCAGAAGTACTACGCCGTCTTTCATCTTGTCTAATGCTTCTTTGTTGATCATCTGTCTTGTGCTGTCAAGAAGAGGTACATGGATGGTGATGTAATCACACTGGGAATAGATTTCATCCAGGCTCTTGATATGTTTGATGGTGCGGGAAAGATTCCATGCAGCATCAATAGAGATGTACGGGTCATATCCGTATACTTCCATTCCAAGAGCAGATGCAGTGTTTGCCACCATTGCTCCGATTGCACCAAGGCCGATGATACCAAGTTTCTTACCCATGATCTCGCAGCCTGCAAACTGCTTCTTCTGTTTCTCGGCAAGTTTGTCAATGTCCTCTTTGTCTTTCTCTTTGGCAACCCATTCGATACCGCCGACGATATCACGGGATGCAAGGAGCATACCTGCGAGAACAAGTTCCTTAACACCGTTTGCATTAGCACCCGGTGTGTTAAATACTACGATACCTTTCTCTGCGCAGTCTTTGACAGGAATGTTATTGACACCTGCACCTGCACGTGCGATTACTTTTACGCTCTCCGGAAGTTCCATATCATGCATCTTAGCACTTCTTACAAGGATGGCATCGGTTCCTTCCAGTTCTTCTGTTTTCTTATAGTCTTCATCAAATAATCCCAGACCTTTTTCTGCGATGGGATTCAGGCAATGATACTGAAACATTATGCATTCTCCTCCTCAAACTTCTTCATGAAAGCAACCAGTGCTTCTACACCTTCTTTTGGCATAGCGTTGTAGATACTTGCACGCATACCGCCGACTGTACGATGTCCTTTTAAGTTTACAAGTCCTGCCTCTTTTGCTTCTTTTACAAATTTGGCATCCATATCCTTGTCACCTGTTACGAACGGTACGTTCATAAGAGAACGGTCTTTTGCTACGACTGTTCCTTTGAAGAGTTTGCTCTGATCCAGATAATCATAGAGAATCTTTGCTTTCTCTTCGTTGCGTCTCTTCATTTCTTCCAGACCACCCATTTTCTTCAGCCATTTGAAGACTTTACCGCATACATAGATGCAGTAGCAGTTCGGTGTGTTGTAAAGAGAACCGGCATCAGCCTGTGTTTTAAATTTCAGCATAGTTGGGGTGCCTTCCAGAACATCATCTGTGATCAGGTCTTCTCTGATAATAGAGATTACCATACCAGCAGGTCCGATATTCTTCTGAACACCGCCGTAGATGATTCCGTATTTGGATACATCAACCGGCTCAGATAAGAAGCAGGAAGAAACATCTGCTACCAGAGTTTTTCCTTTTGTGTTCGGGAGTTCTTTGAATTTTGTTCCGTAAATTGTGTTGTTTTCACAAATGTATACATAGTCCGCATCCGGGCTGATCGGCAGGTCACTGCAGTCAGGAATGTAAGAGAATGTCTTATCTTCGGAAGAAGCGATCTTGTTTGCTTTTCCATATTTCTGCGCTTCCTGATATGCTTTCTTTGCCCACTGACCTGTAACAATGTAATCAGCAACTTTATTCTTCATGAGGTTCATTGGAATTGCAGCAAACTGCTGGGAAGCTCCGCCCTGAAGGAATAATACCTTGTAGTTATCCGGAATCTTCATCAGGTCGCGCAGATCCTGCTCTGCTTCGTCAATGATTTTCTGGAAGTCAGCGCTTCTGTGGCTCATTTCCATTACAGACATACCAGTTCCCTGATAGTCCATCATCTCCTCTGCAACTTCTTTTAATACCTCTTCCGGCAGTACAGCCGGTCCTGCGGAAAAATTATACACTCTGCTCATTGTTTTTCATATCCTCCTCATCAAAAATATCATCAATGCTTGCGCCTGCCGGTACCATCGGGAATACGCTGAGATCCTGATCGATCATACAGTCAAGTACGATTGGTCCCGGACATGCAAGTGCTTCTTTCAAAGCAGGTTCCACTTCATCCATGGTAGTGATACGGATTGCCTTCGCACCCATAGCCTCTGCCAGTTTTACAAAATCAACGGAATCATTTAAAATTGTATGGGAATATCTGTGGTCGTAGAACAATGTCTGCCACTGACGCACCATTCCAAGTACATGGTTATTAAGTACGATTTCAATCAATGGTTTGCCGCAGCGGACTGCTGTGGCGATCTCATTCATATTCATACGGAAGCATCCGTCACCTGCGATATTTACTACCGTCTTGTCCGGTCTTCCCATCTTCGCACCGATTGCCGCTCCAAGTCCATATCCCATCGTTCCTAATCCACCGGATGAAAGGAATGTTCTTGGTTCTTTATATTTGAAATACTGAGCTGCCCACATCTGGTTCTGGCCTACTTCTGTGGTGATGATCGCGTCACCTTTTGTCAGCTCGTAAAGTTTCTCGATAATGTATGGACCTGTCAGCTGGGAATGATCATATCTTAGCGGATATTTCTCTTTCAGTTCGCTGATATGTGCTGTCCACTCCGGATGTTTCATCTCCGGGAGTTCTTTCAGGATTCGTTTCAGAACTTCTTTCTCATCTCCTACGATACTTGCATCTACGATAATGTTCTTATTAATCTCCGCAGCATCTACATCAATCTGGAGAATCTTTGCATTCTTAGCAAAAGTCTTTGTATTTCCTGTGACACGGTCGCTGAATCTGGCTCCCAGAACGATCAGAAGGTCACACCCGGAAACGCCGAGGTTAGATGCTTTTGTTCCATGCATTCCAAGCATTCCTGTATAGAAAGGATCTTCGCCGGAAAATCCACCTTTCCCCATAAGGCTGTCACATACCGGAGCATCGATTTTGTGAGCAAGTTCTGTCACTTCTTTGGATGCCTCGGAGATAATTGTTCCGCCGCCTGTGAAGATGAACGGTTTCTTTGCATCTTTGATCATCTGGACTGCTGTTTCGATGTCCTTATCTTTGATTGTATCTACTTTTGGTGTAATGGCTGCCGGAGTGCAGGCATTGTATTCATATTTCGCGCCTGTCACATCCTTTGTCACATCTACAAGTACAGGACCCGGGCGGCCGCTCTTTGCGATATAGAAAGCTCTGCGGACGGTATCTGCCAGAGTTGTAATGTCTTTTACGATAAAGCTGTGCTTTGTGATCGGCATTACGATTCCTGTAATATCAACCTCCTGGAAAGAATCCTTTCCGAGAAGCGGAGTTCCTACATTACATGTGATTGCCACCATTGGTACGGAATCCATGTATGCAGTTGCGATTCCTGTTACCAGATTAGTAGCTCCGGGACCGGAGGTTGCGAGACATACGCCGACTTTGCCGGTTGCTCTTGCGTATCCGTCTGCTGCATGGGAAGCTCCCTGTTCATGGGAAGTCAGTACATGTGTGATCTGGTCTTTATATTCATAGAGGGCGTCATATACATTCAGGATGGCACCGCCCGGATATCCGAATACAGTGTCAACGCCCTGTTCTTTTAAACATTCAACGATGATTTCAGCGCCTGTAAGCTGCATCTTTACGTATCCTCCTAACTTTTCAGGCAGGAATCACAGGTTATGCTGTAATTCCCGCCGGGTACTTGTTCATCTTTATTTTGCTTTTGGTACCTCAAGGATTGCTCCTCTGTTTCCGGAGGTTACCATTGCAGCATATCTTGCAAGATATCCTGTTGTTACCTTTGGCTTGCGAGGCTGCCATTTTGCTTTTCTTGCCTGCATTTCTTCATCAGAAACCTTGATCTCCAGTTTCAGTTCCGGAATGTTGATGCTGATGATATCGCCCTCTTCAACAAGTGCGATCGGTCCGCCGACTGCTGCTTCCGGTGATACGTGTCCGATGGATGCTCCTCTGGATGCACCGCTGAAACGTCCGTCTGTGATCAGGGCTACTGAAGATCCCAGTCCCATACCTGCGATTGCAGATGTAGGATTCAGCATCTCTCTCATACCAGGGCCGCCTTTCGGTCCTTCGTAACGGATAACTACTACGTCACCCTCTACGATCTTGCCGCCTTTGATAGCCGCGATTGCGTCTTCTTCACAATCAAAGACTCTTGCAGGTCCTTCATGGACCATCATCTCTTCTACAACTGCAGAACGTTTTACAACACCGCCGTCCGGTGCAAGGTTACCCTTGAGAACTGCAAGTCCGCCTGTCTGGCTGTATGGATTGTCGATCGGTCTGATAACTTCAGGATTTAAGTTTACACAGTCTTTGATGTTTTCGCCTACTGTCTTGCCTGTGACTGTCATGCACTCAGTATGAAGGAGTCCCTTCTTATTCAGTTCGTTCATAACTGCGTATACACCGCCTGCTTCGTTCAAGTCTTCCATATATGTTGGGCCTGCAGGTGCAAGGTGGCAGAGATTCGGAGTCTTTGCGCTGATCTCGTTTGCAAAGCTGATATCAAAGTCCATTCCGATCTCATGAGCAATAGCCGGAAGGTGAAGCATACTGTTTGTGGAGCATCCAAGTGCCATGTCTACTGTCAGGGCATTGAGGATTGCTTCTTTTGTCATGATGTCTCTTGGACGGATGTTCTTTCTGTACATTTCCATAACCTGCATACCTGCGTGTTTTGCAAGACGGATACGTTCAGAATATACAGCCGGAATTGTTCCGTTTCCTTTCAGTCCCATACCAAGAACTTCTGTCAGGCAGTTCATGGAGTTTGCTGTATACATACCGGAACAGGATCCGCAGGTAGGACATGTCTTCATTTCACATTCTGTCAGGCCGTCCTCATCAAGTTTCCCTGCTGCGTAAGCACCTACTGCCTCGAACATACTGGAAAGGCTTGTCTTGTGTCCGTTCAGATGTCCGGCAAGCATCGGACCGCCGCTTACAAATACAGTAGGAACATTCAGTCTGGCTGCTGCCATCAGAAGTCCGGGTACGTTCTTATCACAGTTTGGAATCATTACCAGTGCATCAAACTGATGTGCCATTGCCATGGCTTCTGTGGAATCTGCGATCAGGTCTCTGGTAACCAGAGAATATTTCATTCCAACGTGTCCCATTGCAATACCGTCACATACTGCGATTGCCGGAAACATAACAGGTGTACCGCCTGCCATTGCCACACCAAGCTTAACTGCCTGTGTGATCTTGTCAAGGTTCATATGACCCGGTACAATTTCATTGTAAGAACTTACGATACCTACCAGAGGTCTGTCCATTTCCTCTTTTGTCATTCCAAGAGCATTAAACAGGGAACGGTGAGGTGCCTGCTGTGTGCCTGTTTTTACTGCATCACTTCTCATTGTTTTATTTCCTCTTTTCTTACTGTTTTATTTATTTTTTAATGATTCAACCGGAATTCCTGACCCCGTAATCTGCCTGCGCCGGCTGAATCCTCTTAATATCAATTCTTACAGAGCTGCTGCGATCAGATCGCCCATCTCTTTTGTTCCTACAAGTTTGCATCCCTCTGACATGATATCGCCTGTGCGGTATCCCTCTGTCAGGACTTTCTGTACTGCTGCTTCCACTGCATCTGCTTCTTTATCCATGTCAAGGGAGAAACGGAGCATCATTGCTGCGGAAAGGATGGTTGCGATAGGGTTTGCCTTATCCTGTCCTGCAATATCAGGTGCAGAACCATGGCTTGGCTCATAGAGACCGAATTTTGTTTCATTTAAGCTTGCAGAAGAAAGCATTCCGATGGAGCCTGTTACCATACTTGCCTCATCTGAAAGGATATCTCCAAACATATTCTCTGTAAGGATAACATCGAACTGTTTCGGATCACGTACAAGCTGCATTGCGCAGTTGTCAACCAACATATGCTCTAAGGTAACATCCGGATAATCTTTGGCAACTTCCTCTACCACTTTTCTCCAGAGTCTGGAAGAATCCAGAACATTTGCCTTGTCTACGCTTGTCACTTTATTTCTTCTCTTACGTGCGATCTCAAATGCTTTGATGGCAATACGACGGATTTCGTTTTCGTTATAGGAAAGTGTATCAATTGCTTTCTTCACACCGTTCTCTTCAATTGTCTGACGTTCTCCGAAATACAGACCGCCTGTAAGCTCACGTACAATGATCATGTCAAATCCGTCTCCGATGATCTCATCGCGGAGAGGGCACGCTTTTCTCAGCTCATTGTAAAGGTAAGCCGGTCTTAAGTTTGCAAAAAGATTTAATGCCTTACGGATTGCAAGAAGTCCTGCTTCCGGGCGTTTGGACGGCTCAAGCTTATACCATGGAGAAGTTTTTGCATCTCCGCCAATAGAGCCCATCAGTACGGCGTCTGATGATTTGGCAGTGGCAATTGCCTCATCAGTAAGGGGTACGCCGTGTACATCGATGGATGCACCGCCTAACAGAACTTCTGAATAGGAAAAGCTGTGTCCATATTTCTCGCATACCTTGTCCAGTACTTTCTTTGCTTCTCTTACGATTTCCGGTCCGATTCCGTCGCCGGGGATCAATGCAATCTTATAATCCATAATAATTTCCTCCAAAAATACTCTAATTGCGTAATTGTTATTATAATAACGCACTTTCCGACAGATTTCAACCTATTAAAGTGAAAAAATATAAAAGTGTTTTTTTCCGGACATTTTATTATAAAAAAAGCAGAACCACAGTCATCACTGACTATAGGTTCTGCTTTTTTATATCTCTTTCATTATTCGGCAGCGCTTCCGGCTTTCTCAACTTCAGCGATTGCCTGTTTTCTCATTGGAATACGGCAGTTTTTGTTATTACCGAATTCTACGATCACATCTTCTTCTGTCATGTCAATGACAACTCCATAAAAGCCGCCGGTAGTAACAATGCTGTCGCCAACTTCCATGTCATTTAACATTGCCTGAAGTCTCTTCTGCTCTTTTTTCTGAGGGCGAAGCATTAAGAAGTACATAATTCCGAACAGTACTACCATCCAGACAATAGCGCCAACCATACCCATTCCGCTTGATGCGTCCATTTTGATTCCTCCTGTAACTTTTCCTGTTATTCTGCATATTTGCAGTCCATCACATATTTACAGACCGTCCTGACGGCTGCTCATACTGAAGAGCTGCTTTGCAATCCACTTATAATCTCCGTTACTTTCCGTACGAATCCTTGTATTTCATACAGAACAATCCGATTAAAGCGTCACTACACATCATACACAAAAAACCGCTTTACTTCAAGAGTTTTTGGCATATTTAATAATTATTTTATATACAGATTATCTTTTCGAGTTTATTTTACCCTCTTCAAAGCCTTCCAGCCGCATTTTCTTATATTCTGCGAAGTTTCCTGCATCAAGAGCATCTCGGATCTCTTCCATCATATGATTATAGAAATACAGATTGTGAAGTACACAGAGACGCATTCCCAGCATTTCCTTTGCTTTCAGCAAATGACGGATATAGGCTCTGCTGTAATGCCGGCATGCAGGGCACTGGCAGTCCTCTTCGATAGGACGTGTGTCCAGTTCATATTTTGCATTGAACAGATTCATCTTTCCATGATTGGTATATACATGTCCATGACGACCGTTACGGCTTGGATATACGCAGTCAAAGAAATCAATTCCACGTTCAACACCTTCCAGAATATTGGCCGGTGTTCCCACGCCCATCAGGTAAGTAGGTTTATTCTGAGGAAGATAAGGGACTACCGCATCCAGGATCCTGTACATCTCTTCATGGGTTTCTCCAACTGCCAGACCACCGACAGCATAGCCATCCAGATCCATTTCAGAGATCGCTTTGGCATGCTCAATACGGATATCTTCATAAACAGCGCCCTGGTTGATTCCAAACAGAAGCTGTTCTTTGTTAATGGTATCCGGCAGACTGTTCAGTCTTGCCATCTCTGCCTTGCAGCGGGCAAGCCATCGTGTGGTTCTGTCTACGGATTTCTGCACATAATCCCTGTCAGCCACACTGCTGGGGCATTCATCAAATGCCATGGCAATAGTGGAGGCAAGATTGGACTGGATCTGCATACTCTCTTCCGGCCCCATAAAGATCTTATGTCCGTCAATATGGGAGTTAAAATAGACTCCCTCTTCTTTGATCTTTCTCAGCTTTGCAAGGGAAAATACCTGGAATCCGCCTGAGTCTGTAAGGATCGGTTTGTCCCATACCATAAATTTATGAAGGCCACCTAACTGCTTTACTATTTTATCACCCGGGCGCACATGAAGATGATAAGTATTTGATAATTCTACCTGTGTTCCGATCTGCTGTAAATCCATAGTGGATACAGCGCCTTTAATCGCACCGATCGTTCCCACATTCATAAAAACAGGAGTCTGGATCGTACCATGCACTGTATGAAACTCCGCACGTTTGGCACGCCCCTCTGTTTTCAGAAGTTTATATTCTGCCATTTTTCTTCTCCTCTTGATAAAAATTACTTTTTTTATTATATCTTGAAATAGCTGAATTTTCAACTGCAATTCACTCAAACCTTGGTAAACTTTTATATTGTCTTTTCCAGACCATTAGCGTATAATATTACGGAATATTCCATATCTGGAAACAGGTATTTAATAGGAAAGAACAGGATAGATTTTTACTGTTTACTTCATGTCCGGCAACACGTTTTGCATGATATCAGCAGCAAACAGTAAAAAAAAATTCAACTTTGTTTATATACAATACGAGGAGGCTTGAATTTACTTTATGAATTACAAAACACTTGGAATTGACATTGGTTCCACTACTGTAAAGATCGCGATCTTAGATGAGAATGAAAATCTCATTTTCGCGGATTATAAGCGTCATTTTGCGAACATTCAGGAAACCCTTGCAGACCTTCTTCAGGCGGCCTTTGATCAGTATGGTGAGATGACTCTCCATCCTGTGATCACAGGTTCCGGCGGTCTGACCCTTGCCAATCATCTGGGCGTTCCTTTTACCCAGGAGGTTATTGCAGTTTCTACTTCTCTGCAGAAGCTGGCACCAAAGACAGATGTTGCCATTGAGCTTGGCGGCGAGGATGCCAAGATCATTTATTTCGAAAACGGAAATGTAGAACAGCGTATGAACGGTATCTGTGCAGGCGGTACCGGTTCTTTCATCGACCAGATGGCTTCTCTTCTCCAGACAGATGCAACAGGTCTGAATGAATATGCCAAAGATTACAAGGCACTCTACCCGATCGCTGCACGCTGCGGTGTTTTCGCCAAAACTGATATCCAGCCGCTGATCAATGACGGTGCAACCAAACCGGATCTGTCAGCTTCTATTTTCCAGGCAGTTGTAAACCAGACTATTTCCGGTCTTGCCTGTGGAAAACCCATTCGTGGACATGTTGCATTCCTGGGTGGTCCGCTCCACTTCCTGTCCGAACTGAGAGAATCCTTTATCCGTACTTTGAAGCTGGATGAGGAACACACTATCATTCCGGAGAACTCCCATCTTTTTGCAGCCATTGGTTCTGCATTAAATGCAAAAGAAGACAACTCCATTTCCCTGACAGAAATGAAAGACAGACTCCGCAATTCCATTAAGCTGGATTTCGAAGTAGAACGTATGGAACCGCTTTTCACTTCTCAGGAAGAATACGATGCATTTGCAAAACGTCAGAGTTCCTATAAGGTAAAAACAGGAGATCTGGCTACATATAAAGGAAACTGCTATCTGGGTATTGATGCAGGTTCCACCACAACCAAAACTGCGCTGGTAGGCGAAGACGGAACACTTCTCTACTCTTTCTACAGCAGCAACAACGGAAACCCGTTAAAAACTACCATCCGTTCTATTAAAGAGATTTACGAACTGCTTCCCAAAGATGCAAAGATTGCTTATTCCTGCTCTACAGGTTACGGCGAGGCTCTGATCAAGGCTGCCCTGCTCCTGGATGAGGGCGAGGTTGAAACCGTATCTCATTACTATGCAGCTGCTTTCTTTGACCCTGAGGTAGACTGTATCCTGGATATCGGCGGACAGGATATGAAATGTATCAAAATCCGCAATAAGACCGTTGACAGCGTACAGTTGAATGAAGCGTGTTCCTCCGGATGCGGTTCCTTCATTGAAACCTTTGCCAAATCCCTGAATTATACAGTACAGGATTTCGCAAAAGCTGCTGTTTTTGCACAGCATCCTATTGATCTTGGTACCAGATGTACTGTTTTCATGAATTCCAAGGTAAAGCAGGCACAGAAAGAGGGAGCTGAGGTTTCCGATATTTCCGCAGGTCTTGCTTACTCTGTTATCAAAAATGCACTCTATAAGGTTATCAAAGTTTCTGATGCTTCCGAACTTGGCAGACACATCGTTGTACAGGGTGGTACTTTCTACAATGATGCAGTTCTGAGAAGTTTCGAAAAAATTGCCAACTGCGAGGCCATCCGCCCGGATATCGCCGGAATCATGGGTGCCTTCGGTGCCGCACTGATTGCCCGCGAGCGCCATCAGGAAGGCTCAGAAACTACTATGCTCTCCATTGACAAAATCAATGAGCTGAAATATACAACTTCCATGGCAAACTGCCGCGGATGTACCAATAACTGTCGTCTGACTATCAACAAGTTCTCCGGAGGCCGCCAGTATGTAAGCGGTAACCGCTGTGAACGCGGTATTGGCAAAGAGAAAAACAAAGATCATATTCCGAACCTTTATGAATATAAATATAAACGTATTTTCTCCTACACACCTCTCAGTGCTGACAAGGCAACGCGAGGCAAGGTAGGTATCCCGCGTGTTCTGAATATGTTTGAAAATTATCCTTTCTGGTATACTTTCTTTACAGAACTGAAGTACGAGGTTGTTCTTTCACCTACTTCCACCAGAAAGATTTACGAGCTGGGAATTGAATCCATCCCAAGTGAGTCCGAATGTTACCCGGCTAAACTTGCACATGGTCATGTGACATGGCTGATCCGAAATGGTGTGAAATTTATTTTCTACCCATGTATCCCATATGAACGTAACGAATTTCCGGATGCAGTCAACCATTACAACTGCCCGATTGTTACTTCCTATGCAGAGAATATCAAGAACAATGTAGATGAATTAAATGATCCGTCCATTGATTTCCGCAATCCGTTCCTTGCGTTTACCTCTGAGGAAATCCTGACCAAGCGTCTGATAGAGGAATTCAAGGATATCCCGGTTGAAGAAGTCAAAGCTGCGGCACATAAAGGATGGGAAGAAATGGCTGCTGCCCGCCGCGATGTGCAGAAAAAGGGCGAGGAGACTCTGAAATATCTGGAGGAAACAGGCCGTCACGGTATTGTTCTCGCAGGACGCCCATACCACATTGATCCTGAAATCCATCACGGCATCCCGGATCTGATCAACAGTTATGGAATCGCTGTACTTACTGAGGATTCCATCTCTCATCTGGCACCTATAGAACGTCCGATTCGTGTAAATGACCAGTGGATGTATCATTCCAGACTGTATGCAGCCGCAAACTACATTAAGACTCGTGATGACCTCGACCTGATTCAGCTCAACTCCTTCGGATGTGGTCTGGATGCTGTTACTACTGACGAGGTTTATGAAATTCTCGACGGAAGCGACAAAATCTATACCTGCTTAAAAATTGATGAAGTAAACAACCTCGGTGCAGCAAGGATCCGTATCCGCTCCCTGATCGCTGCGATCCGTGCGAAGAAAGCTCAGGGACAGAAACGTAATATCAAACCGGCTTCTATTGATAAAGTATCCTTCACAAAGGAAATGAGAAAGGATTATACGATTCTCTGTCCGCAGATGTCGCCGTTCCATTTCAGCCTTTTACAGGCAGCTTTCAATTCCTGCGGATATAATCTGGAAGTACTGCCAAACGATAACAAACACGCCGTAGATGTAGGTCTGAAATACGTAAATAATGATGCCTGCTATCCGTCTCTGATCGTGGTTGGCCAAATCATGGATGCATTGCTTTCCGGCAAATATGATCTGAATAAGACAGCCGTTGTCATGTCACAGACAGGCGGTGGATGTCGTGCTTCCAACTACATTGCATTTATCCGCCGCGCGTTAAAGAAAGCCGGTATGGAGCAGATTCCGGTTATTTCCGTCAACTTAAGTGGTCTGGAAAGCAACCCGGGATTCAAACTTACCCTTCCACTGGTGAAAAAAGTTGCGTACGGTGCCGTATTCGGAGACATCCTGATGAAATGCGTATACCGTATGCGTCCTTACGAACTGGAAGAGGGAATTGTAAACAGAAAGCACAAAATCTGGGAACAGCGTGTGATCTCTTTCTTAAGCGGAAGCAGCGTCAGCCACAGCCAGTTTAAGAAAATGTGCCGTGAAATGGTTCATGAATTTGACACAATTCCGATCAGTGATGTGAAGAAGCCTCGTGTCGGCATCGTAGGCGAGATCCTTGTCAAGTTCCTGCCTGCTGCAAATAATCATCTGGCAGAGCTTCTGGAATCTGAAGGCGCTGAGGCAGTTGTACCGGATCTGATCGATTTCATGTGCTACTGTTTCTATAACCAGAACTTCAAGGTAGAAAATCTTGGCTTCAAGAAGTCCAAGGCAACCATGGCAAACTGGGGAATCAAAGCAATCGAATGGGTGAGAAAGCCTGCAAGCGAAGCCCTTACGCAGAGCCGTCATTTCGCACCGCCTGCTGATATCAGAGATCTGGCAAAAATGGCATCTCCGATCGTTTCCACCGGAAACCAGACAGGTGAAGGATGGTTCCTGACAGGGGAGATGATGGAACTGATCCATGGAGATGTTCCGAATATTGTTTGTATCCAGCCTTTCGGATGTCTGCCGAACCATATTGTGGGTAAGGGTGTTATCAAAGAAATCCGCCGCGAATATCCTACAGCAAACATTGTAGCCATCGACTATGATCCAGGCGCCAGCGAAGTTAACCAGCTGAACCGAATCAAACTGATGCTCTCCACTGCTCAGAAAAATCTGAAAAAAGCACAGAAGAAATAACCGGCAGATAATAAGGGCTTTTATATTCATTTATTTTTCAGTTAAAATAATATTTCCCTATTTAAATTATATCTGTTAAGCAAATAAAAGAGCTGTATCACACAGATATCTGTTTTATATTCTTGCGTAGAAATGTAACAGTATCTGGAATACAGCTCTTTTACTTTTATTTAATTATTATTCTGCCAGAACGGAAGTTTCTCAGCAACTTTTACAAGATAGCTTCCTCCCGGTATTCTTCTCAATTCTGCCTCTGATGGCTTACTGATGATCAGATAAGCAAGCAGATAAACAACTGCCGCGATTGGAATCGAAACGATCAGGCAGATGAAGTTGGATTTCACAAAAATATTCAATCCATAGCAGATGCATCCTGCAACGATTCCCATTGGAACAGATGCAAGAATCGGATACAGGTAACCCTTTTTCCATGGATTCTTGTACTGCAGATATTTCTTCATTGCCAGATCATTCAGCACGCATACAACGATAGAATAAATCACCATCGCAATCAGCAGTGCATAAACTCCCAGGTTTGTCGTAAACAGCAATACCACTACCACAATGATATCCACAACCAATGCAATTGCAGCTGTGATAACCGGAATCTTCTGCTGTCCGATTGCCTGTAGAACACCATTAGAAATATTTGACATTCCGTTTAGGAGAATGGAAAATGATCCAAGGATGAGCAGATTCGCTGCAAGCCCTGTGGAATTTCCATAAAGCAGGAATACAATTGGCTGTGCAAGTACTGCAAGTCCCATCGCACATGGCGCAGAAACTACCATAGAAAGCTGCACCGTCTGATCGATACATTCTCTGGTTGCCTCAATATCTCCTGTGGCATACAACGCTGATACTTCAGGAATCATAGAAGTCGGCGCTGTACTGGATAAGGTCAGTGGAATATTAATGATCGTCATAAAGTAAGTTGCGTATTCTGCATAGAGAATGCCAATCTGTGTTGCGTCTCCGCCTCTTCTGCCAAGAATATCTGAGAAAAGATATCCATTAATATATGCATTGACATTATATACAAATGCGCTGAGGATGATTGGCGAAACTACCAGTACGATCACGCGGAAAATATCTTTATATGACTCTTCCTGGTGCTTATGATCTCTGTTTACACGATGCATAATCTTTCCACGATTCACGCCGTATACCAGAAGCATAAAAATCAATGCGGTGACCACACCGGCTCCTGTTCCTACTGTAGATCCCGCAGCTCCCCATTTCGCAATGCTGTTCTCTGTTCCATCCGCAAATACGTTGATAAATCCCCAGGCTGCCAGAAGACTGACTGCCGCATTAAATACCTGTTCAATAATCTGAGAAATAGATGTAGGCATCATATTTCTATATGCCTGGAAATATCCCCTGAACACGCCCAGAATTCCGGACAGGAAAATGGTCGGCGCAAGGATCTGCAGCGCAAGAATTGCATCTTTCTGATTGCTTGGAATAATCAATCCTGCCCCGAAGAGACAAAACAGTGCTACTGCACCTCCAACGATCATCGCATAGATCATAGCTCCCTTAAAGAACTTATGCGCATTCCTGTAATCTTTCAGAGCAATGCGCTCGGAAATCAGTTTTGATACTGCCTGCGGAATGCTGAATGACGCGATCATCAGAAGAATCATGTACGCATTCTGCGCAAGACTTGTATATCCCATTCCAAGGCTTCCGATAATGTTGGAAAGCGGACTCTTATACAGCAGCCCGATTACCTTGGAAACCATTGCCGCAATCATCAGAAAGGATGCATTTTTTACTAAATTATTTTTCTGATTCATGTTGTTGCTGTGTGTCTTTCTTCTGACTACACATTACCTCTTTTCTTATATATTTTCTATCTGCCAGTCGATCGGTTTCAGACCGTTGGCAATCAGAAATTCGTTTGTTTTGCTGAAATGCTTACACCCAAAGAATCCTCTGTAAGCAGATAATGGACTTGGATGAGGTGCTTCCAGGATCAGATGTTTCGGATTGTTCAGCATGGATTTCTTCATCTGTGCCGGACGTCCCCATAACAAAAATACGATTGGACGATCCTGTTCATTCAGAACCTGGATCGCGGCATCTGTAAACTGTTCCCAGCCAATTCCTCTGTGTGAGTTAGCCTGATGTGCACGTACTGTCAGAACTGTGTTCAAAAGAAGCACACCCTGCTTCGCCCATTTCTCCAGATTTCCGTTATTCGGAATATAACATCCACAGTCATCATGGAGCTCCTGATAAATATTCACCAGCGACGGAGGTGTCTCTACTCCTCTTTTTACAGAAAAGCATAATCCATGTGCCTGTCCGTCATTATGATACGGATCCTGCCCCAGAATCACTACCTTCACCTCATGAAGAGGCGTAAAGTGAAACGCATTAAACAGTTCGTCTGCCGGTGGAAAAATCTTTCTTGTCTGATATTCAGACATTACCGTTTTATAAAGCTTGGCATAATACGGCTGGTGGAATTCACCTTTCAATGCCTCCAGCCAGTCACCTGTAATAGCTGACATAACTATGATACCTCTTTTCTACTTTCTCACGGAAATTCCTCTGTCTGCCAGGTAATCCTTAACCTGTGAAATCTCCAGTTCTTTATAATGGAACAAAGACGCAGCCAGCGCAGCATCTGCTCCTCCTTCTGTAAGCGCATCATAAAAATGCTCCAATGTACCTGCACCGCCTGATGCGATCACCGGAATGGATACTGCATCTGCGATTGCTCTGGTAAGTTTCAGATCATATCCCGCTTTCGTTCCATCGCAGTCCATGCTGGTAAGAAGAATCTCACCTGCGCCAAGGGCTTCCACTTTCTTCGCCCATTCTACAGCATCAATTCCTGTATCCAGTCTTCCACCATGTTTGTAGATATTCCAGCCGCCATCTTCTCTTCTCTTGGCATCAATGGCAACTACAACACACTGGCTTCCGAATTTATCTGCCGCTTCACTGATAAGCTCCGGTCTGTCGATAGCCGCAGAATTTACAGAAATTTTATCCGCGCCTTCTCTTAACAGCTTCTTGAAATCATCTACTGTACGAATTCCGCCGCCTACTGTAAAAGGAATAAATACATTGGCAGCTACACGTCTTACCATATCTACGACGGTGTCTCTCTGTTCGCAGGATGCTGTAATATCCAGAAATACCAGTTCATCTGCTCCCGCCGCATCATAAGCCTTCGCAATCTCCACCGGATCACCGGCATCACGAAGCTGAACAAAATTAACGCCCTTTACCACACGTCCATTATTTACATCCAGGCAGGGAATAATTCTCTTTGTAAACATTTATCTTCCCTCCTTTTCGTCAGTTTCTGTTGTTTTTCCGATAGCAGCAAAATTCTTAAGTATTTTCAGTCCCCATTTGCTGCTCTTTTCCGGATGAAACTGACACGCAAATACATTGTCTTTCTCTACAGATGCATGAATGCAGGTGCTATATTCTGTCGTTGCTTTTATGATTTCAGGATCCTCTGCCTGCAAATAATAGGAATGAACAAAATATACATAGGTCTGTTCCAGAATTCCTTCAAACAATCTGCCATTATTCTGAAGATGCAGAGAGTTCCAGCCCATATGCGGAATCTTAAGTCCTGCTGCCGGTGGAATCTTAACGATTTTACCTTTCAGGATTCCAAGTCCCTCTACCCCAGGGGTTTCTTCACTGCTTTCAAAAAGGAGCTGAAGTCCAAGGCAGATTCCCAGAAACGGGGTCTTCTTCTCTACAATCTCATGGATCACCGGTACAAGTCCATATGTATGGAGATTCTCCATAGCCTGCCCAAAACTTCCCACTCCCGGCAGAATCACTTTATCTGCACTTAATAAAGTCTGCGGATCACGGGTTACAATTGTTTCTTCTCCAAGATAATGAAGTGCTTTTTCCACGCTTTTGATATTTCCGGCGTCGTAATCGATTATCGCTATCATGTTGTCCTCCTATATCATTATCTTTTTCCTCATTATATAGTAATCCAAGTATACCTCAGAGTACCTGTCAAACTGAATCAACTGTCTGTTTTACCTTTGATTCAGATCCGACGGATAAGAAATCCGCCCGCTATATTTGCATAGCTACAATACAGTATAACCCAAAAACAGACAGTTGCAAAGTATAATTTCTTTGCAACTGTCTGTTTTTGTTTCTTTTTATTTTCTTTTATTTCAGTCATCTGCTACTATTCATTAGTTATCGCATTATCGCATACTTCTGACTGAAAGACAGGTCTTTTACTTTACAGGAAAGATCATCTGACAATGTTCTCTTAATTTCTTACTGTCTGCAATCCAGCGTAAACCAGAACTCAACACCGTTATCATAGTTACATACGCCATACTTCTGGTTCATACCCTCAACAATCGCCTTAACAATCGAAAGTCCAATGCCGCTTCCGCCATACTCTCTTGTACGTGCTTTATCTACTTTATAGAATTTATTCCAGAGATTTGGAATATCCTCTTCCGGAATCGGAGTTCCTGTGTTAAATACTGTCACTTTTACGCAATCACCCTCACGGAGTACTTTGATTTCCACCTTACGTTCTCCATCCAGATGATTTAACGCATTGCTTGTATAATTTGTTACAACTTCTTCCGTTTTAAATTCATCTGCCCAGACGTATACGGGCTCTGTCTCTTCAAAAATCACTGTTGCCTCTTTTTGCTCAATCACAATGTGCATAGAGCCAATCACTCCTTTTATCAGAGATACAATATCGAAACGCTCCATCACCGGAGCATCTTTACCGGATTCCAGCTGATTTAAGGTCAACAGATTCTTTACCAGTTTATTCATTTTGGATGCTTCATCCATGATAACTTCACAGTAAAACTCTCTGCTCTCCGGATCATCGGAAATATTTTCATTCAGACCTTCTGCGTAGCCCTGAATCAACGCGATCGGAGTTTTCAGCTCGTGTGATACGTTATCCAGAAATTCTTTACGCATTTCATCAATCTTAATCTTATCTTCAATATCCTTCTGCAATTTGTTATTTGCCGATTTCAGTTCAGAAATCGTACTTTCCAGTTTTCTGGACATCTTGTTGAAATTATCACCAAGCACATCAATCTCATTTCCCGCCCAACTCTGATATCTTGCCTCAAAATCAAAATCCGACATCTTTTCTGATAACTTTGTCAGTTCACTGATTGGTCGGGTAATACGACTTGTTACTACCAGAATGATCAATCCGCTGATCACAACTATGATCGCTCCTACAACAAAATAAAAACTATTAGAAATAGCAGCGCTTTCTTTTATACTTTCCAGTGGAGAACGGATCAGAAAATAATAGCCATTATCAAACTGCCCCCAACATTCTACATATTCCATACCTGCAAATCGGTCATGTACCTGCCACATAGTACAGGTATCTGTCTGTTTGAGAATACGGCTGCGCTCCATATCCTTATCAAGATCATTCACATATCCGAATAATTTACTTCGGAGCATCTTGGCCATATTATTCTCGCCCCAGTAATAATATCCACTGTTCTCCTCATTTACAATGATCCACGTAAGGTTATTTCTGGAACTGTTCCATTCAATCTCATCCGGAATCTCAGCTTTTGCTTCTTTTGTGTCTTCTCCCGAATCTGTGTCATATTCCAGTATATCATCCAGATTCATCTGGGATAAAAGTACTTTTGCTTCTTCTAGTGCTTCCACTTTCTTGGACACGTAATACTTTTCAAGAAACAGACCGTTAATCAGAGTAATGCCGAAAATAGATAATAACAGCAATCCTATAAACAACACTGAAATCTGATGCTTCAGAGAATGAAATTTTTTAGCTTTGACTCGTTTCATACGTTTCTTATTTTTTTGTGATTTTTCAGCAGGCGCTGACTCATTCTTTAATTTCTTTTGAATTTCTTTTTCATCAGTTTTTTCACCTGGAAGCCCTTTCTCACCTGTATTCTCATTTACTGTCATTCGTCTACCTCAAACTTATAACCCATGCCCCATACAGTTTTGATATATTCACCTTTGTCACCCATTTTGCTTCTGAGTTTCTTGACATGGGTATCAATGGTACGGGCATCTCCGAAGTAGTCGTAATTCCATACAGAATTAAGAATCTTCTCTCTGGAAAGAGCTATTCCCTCGTTCTCCAGGAAATAAGTCAGAAGTTCAAATTCCTTGAAGCTTAATTCCATCGGATTGCCATCTACGGTAGCCAGATGTGCGGCTTTGTCTATCACGATACCACCTGCCGAAAGCACATCTTCCGGATTACTCTGACCGGTACGTCGGAGAATTGCTTCTACTCTCGCCACAAGAATCTTCGGGCTGAATGGCTTGGAAATATATTCATCTACTCCCAGATCAAATCCGAGTAGTTCGTCTCTCTCATCGCTTCTCGCTGTCAGCATAATGATCGGCACCTTTGAATTTTTACGGATTTCACGGCAGACTTCCCATCCGTCCATCTTCGGCATCATGACATCAAGAATGATCAGCGCGATATCCTTTTCTTCATAAAAGATATCCATAGCCTCCTCACCGTTACCTGCCTCAAGCACCTGAAAATTCTTCTTTGTCAGGAAGTCCTTTACCAGTTTTCTCATACGACTTTCATCATCTACCACCAGGATTTTCAATGCATCCATCTTTATCTCCTCCGTTTTCTTTTTTATCTTTCAAAGCAGCTCGTATCCTACCCTGCTGCTTCTTCTTTCATCAGCTAAATCATTGTTCATTTTATATGAAATTGAAATATGAACAATCATCTGTAATTTTCTATAACGGTACTATAGCAAAGATTTATGTAGGTTTTGTGAACATACAAAAGAAACAAAAAGAAATTTTAGCAAAAATAGACTTGACAGCGTTTAAATTCTTTCATATAATTAAATTCATCTGGCATATAATATATGCCAACATTAAGAAACACGCTTTCGTCTTACCACCAGTGCTGTTTTATAAAAGGACAGCGTAGCAAGAGTCATATTCAGGGCTTGTACTGGTTTCGACGGGGGCTTTGAAGTTGGGGAAGCCATCCGCAGACTCCTGGACTGCGTACCAACCGGGAACCTAAATATAAACGCAGACGAACAGTACGCGTTAGCAGCCTAATTGCTGCTCGTCAGCCCTGATGCACTCACACTTCAGGAATCTGGCGTCGACTATGTGAGAAACCTTGCCGGGTAAGCTTTGCCCCGGTAGATGTATTATGAAGCTACTAAGGTTGTAAGCCTGTCGGTGGGCGTACATCCGAGGGAATGTTAAAACAGCGACTGTGATGGGAGATGCCTTAATGAATAGGCTTTCGGACGCGGGTTCAATTCCCGCCAGGTCCATAAAAATTCCTTGATTTTATAGGGATTTTACTTCTTAATTTTTGAAAGGTAAGCAAGAAGTAAGCAAATGTAATCAAGGTGCAGTGAAGAGTTTATCCGCAAAGTGATGCTTTACGGATAAGCTCTTTTTTATATTTTTGTTCACTTACATCATACGTGTAGAAATTTTCGTTTACCGCTGGGGTGTTTCCAATCAGGGCAGCAGTTGTTACTGAATCTGCACCATTTACACGCATACGTGAATTTAAGGTTCTGCGAATAGCGTGTATACTTTTGACTGGGATTTTTGCCTGTACACATTTATATCGGGCACATTCGGAAATGGAACGTGGGGTGCAATGTCCCCTAGTAGTGGCAAATAAGTAATCACTGGTTATGTTATACTTTGTGCGCACTTGTTCTAAGCGCTTGAAAAGACTTATCATCTGGTCTGTTAATGGGACAAATCTTTCTTTTGCGTTTTTAGTTTCTGAAATGTGATATTCATTAGTAACACGATCATGTTTTTCTGATTTGCTGATATTCAGTACACCATTTTCATAGTCGATATCTGACCAGTATAAACCTGCTAATTCACCAACACGCATACCCGTCATCATAGCAAGTTCAACAGCATACACTTGCATATGAGTCGGTTTTTTTTGTTCTGATTCCAACAGTACTTGATAAAGTTTATTTGCTTCTTCTGAACTGAAAGTTCGTTCTGCCGCAGTTTTTTTGCTTTTATCATAGTGTTTTTGGAAAAGCCTGGTGTTTATGTACTCACAGGGATTTTCAGGAATTTGTCGGTTGATCTTAGCATTTTTCATTACACCATTAATAATTCCCCATAATGCGGCTCCGGCCTTAGGCTTTAAATTTAAACATTTTATTGTTTGTATCATGAATACAGAAATTGTTTGGCTTGTAATATCCCGAATATCCATTTTTTCAAAGTCTGTGCCAGAAAAGAAACGCTTGTAATCACTTTTGTATTTGAGTAAAGTGTTTCCAGATACGCCAATCAATTCCTGAATATCTTTCCATTCCTGAAATGCATCTGAAAAATAAATGTGATCAGATTCCTTTTTCCAGTAATCAATGATTGCATCTTCAACTCCTTTTCGGGTTGTTCTTTTGATCTGTCGTCTGCCGTTTGGCTTAGATTTGTCAGGAATATACCCTCTCCAGAATTTATCAGACTTCGGTTCACTAATTTTCCACGGGTTCATGTTTAAATATTCGTTTCGTTTTATCATATCGGCTTGTTTCTGCACATTCACCATATCCAGTTTACCGCATTTTTTCATATACTGCAATGCTTCAAGTTCCTGTGATGTTAATTCTGGTGCAGTTTTTGTTGTCCCACGGACGTCTAAAGGTATAATTTTGTTCGTTTTTTTCATGGTTGTTGAAATTATTATTCTTTTCCTCATGTCACACATATTATGACATAGTGACAGAGTACCAGCATCTGAGAGAGACCAAAAGTTCCATCTGGTGTCTGACATATACTTCCTGCCAGGGTGTTGATACTCTGCACAGTGTTCCTCATTTTATGAAATGTGAGAATTTATTTGTCGAAAAACTCTGTAGTAGCTCTTTTTATTTCATTGACTGCGGAAACAAGAGTTTTGTAGTCATAGTATTCTATACCATAACGAGTCTTGTGGTTATCGGCTCGTTTAGCAGCTTTATCTGGTCCGACTTCTTCAAAACGTGACAGAAGATTTATCATTTGAGCATTTGAAAAAATGCAGCCCTGGTATTGAATAAGAAAATCTGTCAGAGAACGAAATTGGACGGGATAGGTGTCTTTTCCCTGGATATATATGCGTTCGAGTTCGGTGTTATATTTCTGATATGTTTGATAAAACATTTTTAACGCATCATCCCAACGCTGAAACCAATGTTCTTCAAATTCTTTACGAATATCTGTATGGCTCCAGCATTTGCTTCTTTCTTCGAGTCTGTCGCAGGCTGGGTCAGTTCCACGGCTTTCTGCTGTCTTATCGTAATTTTCACATTCAAAATATTTATTCTTGATAGCAACAGATAGTTGCTTTTGCGAAAATAAATGTAGCGTTTTGTACGTATTGTATACATTATACTTGACAGCTAACATACTGATTAAACACCTGTTAAGTTTAGCGTATTTTTCATAACTTTCATGGTCAAACAAATCAAAACGCATGTCTACCCGGGTGATTTTATATTCATCAATGCCAACTGAGTTCAAGAACATATCGAACAGTTCTTTAAATCTGGAATAACAATACACGTCACCTGAAATTTTGTTCAGATTCAGCAAAATAGAAGCTTGGGTCTGCGTTCCCTTTTGTAGGCTACGGCATTTCACTGCTGCCTGGAATTCCTGAGGAATTTCTTCGATAGTCGCAGATGTTTTTATTGTAATTGTGTGTATACTGGCTGTGAGTTTAAAATCAGCCAGTATATCGTTTGTAGTAGTGGTAATCATGATAAATTCTCCTTATTATAATTTGTCTTATGATAATTAGGTACAAAAAATCTCCCATATCATGCTAGCAAAATTATGCTGAGACCTGATGTATTGAATAAAAAGTATCTGGTTCACAAGCATGAGTATAAGAGTATTAAAAACATCTGCGCAGTGGCTTTTAATATACCTATAGTATACCTGGCATATGGTGATGCGTCAAACTAGCAGGAAATCGCAAAAAAGTTATTATTTTTTCTCAAATATTAAAGTCCTACACATAGACTTAGTGGTATAAACACTAAAAAAGTCAGTAGCAGAGTTAATCAGCTTACGGTTTTGCAGGAAATAATAAGTCCTTTTCTGGTTGAAAGCACCCCCATGTCTGCAATATTTTTGCGCTGCTTCCTGTTTCACTGTTGCATTGTATTTTTATTTATAATACATGCAATAGTTCTACTAAGTATTGAACTGTGTCTACTATAGATATAAAAGAAGCGGTGTCTCTCAACCGCTTCTATGTTGTTCGGATACTATATAATTGACTGCCTTCTCTGCTTTACTGCTTGCAGATACTATAAATTTATTATCACTCTTCAGGACTTTTAACCAACTCTGAATATATGCTGCGGAGTTTTGGAAAGTGTTTATTGTTTCAATTCCTAACAGATTCATAAGAGATGCGCTGCCAATTTCTGCAACAAGTTCTTCTTTGCTGTATGTCTCCGAACCGAACGCTGCATCTGCTCCGGTGTGTAATCTGTCAAGTCTGTTCTTGTGTCCGGTGCTGTGTGTCAATTCATGGAATGTTGTACTATAATATTCGTTGATATGCTTGTACTGCTCTTTCATCGGAACCACAACTCTGTCACGGGATGGATTGTAAAACGCTTCATTGCTTGCGCATTCCTCAAATATGATGTGCTCACGTTCTACATACTCTGTTATAATCTTGTCTGCTGCTTCTATCGGTTCCACTTCTGCGAATGGTAGCGTCAGAGGTTCAACACCATCAACCTGTGAGATGTGAAAGACGTTGTAATATCTCAGCATTGGAATTTTCCTGACTTCTTTTTCTCCTGTGTCTTCGTTTGTTTCTTTTTTTTCTAATATCTTCCAGAAGACTACAAACTCTGATTTTTCACCTTTACGGATGTGACCACCTAAATCTGTCCACTGTTTAAATGTAGCATATTCTCCGGTGTGCTGTAAAAGCATCTGATTAATAATACTGTATGGTTTCTTGCTGATCCGGTTGTATGCTCCTGATCTAACTCCTGTCCAAGGTTTCTCCCACGGGATATTACCTTTTTCAAGTTCTGCGATAATTCTTGCTGTTACCATTTCATATACGTTTGCTTTTACTGCTGCCATGTGTGTAACCTCCATAAAACTTTTTATTTATTATTTCGTTTGTTCTATTGTCTTATGAAATAATTATATATTAGTACCAATATAATTTCAATTCGCTTTTTGTACAAATATATTGGATATGAATTGTACAAAATATATATATGTACCAATATAACATGGCTACAAAAAAAACAGACCGTATATAATACAGCCTGTTCATCTCATATTATTACTTATATCTTTTTGGATTTTTTCTTTTATTGCATCCCGGATAAATCCGGCCTTAGTATACTGAAACTTTCTACAGTGTTCTTCTAATTCTTCCGCTTCTTTAATGGGCATCGACAATTTTACCTGTTTATAGTTGTTGTCAAAATATTTCTTATTTGCTTTTTTCTGCGCATCGGATACCGCCATTTTTTCACCTTCTTTCTTTATTACATATATTAGCACTAATATAGTTCCGCGTCAACAGTAGGAAATCCATGATATATTAGTACCATTGTATATTTTTCATATGTTTTTGACAATGCATTTGTGCAGGATTCCGTCTTGAAATTATATTAGTACCAATATATAATAGACTCATCCAATGAATCACAGCAACACACAGGAACAACTGTGAACGGTGAAAATGATGTAGCAACAGTACACCAGAGACACCGACATAACACCGAGCAAGGATAATGGGATAATGAGACGGTCGAGAAACCTTAGATAGCTTTAAAACCTGTCGGGACTGCTGTTTCTTAATCAAAAAATCAAATCTCAGGAGGATAAACATATGTGTACAACAATTAACGAATTAGAAAAGGTCGTAGCTGATTACAGATCACTGAAAGCTCTGAAAGAACAGCTTGAAGAAGAATTAAAAGCAGTTGAACGTGAGATTATTGCTTATCTTGATACAAATAAGAAACTTTCTGAAACAGGTAACGACTTTACTGTTAAAGTTTCAACCTGTGAAAGAAGAACTGTGGATGCGAAGCGTCTGGAAGCTGACCTTGGTTCTCTGGCAGAGTATCAGAGAATCAGCCAATACAGAAGATTATTCGTTAAATAAAATACTCATCCTTCCGGTGGAGGTTAACCGGAGAAAGGTGAGAACATGAAACTTCAAGATTTAACTTTTGAAAGAATCGAACATTATGCTCCTTTAAATTCAAGAGCCAAAAATAACGGCATGGTTTCAGAATGGGTTGCACGAAATAGCTAGGGCAATGCCGTAGCTTTCGGAAGCACTAAAGCAGAATGTTTACGGGATGCGCGAAAATATGTTGCTGTTCAGAATTTGCAGTAACCATAGCATAGGAAGGTGAAGAACGTGACAAATGATGAAATCATTATATTGACTTTGAAAAGAACAAATATCCTTGATATCAAACTGGCTATCCAATTAGTTATCCTTGATTTTCAAGCTGAGATCAAGAATCCAGAGACACGAGAAGAAAGAAAAGAGACTGCAAGGAAGTCCATAGAAAATAGATGGTTTCCACTGTTGGAGAACATCAAAGAACAGTTTGAGAAACAAGATAAATGGTCATAGGCACTGGATTTTGACAGGATACCAGGAGGTGAGGACATGGATGTATTACAGATACTCTACAGTTTATGGACAAGTAACAGAGAGCTGACATCTAAAGATGCAGATGAGAGAGAACGTCAGGCATTTGATGCTGGATTTAAGACAGCTATGCAACTTTGCAGACAACTTGAAGATATGGGAGAGATTACAGAATGAAAGAAATTATTATCAATGCACTCTATGATAATTGGTGCAACAGTGAATTTGAGCCAGAAGTAAAAGAAGTTATGGACAGCGCTATTAAGAATCCTACAGAGGACACAATTTTTCAACTGGCTTCCGTTACAGAAGCAGTCGCATTTAAAGATGGTGTTAATGCTTGTTTGAAAATGTTTCAAGAGTTATTTCGCAAAGAGTAACTTCTTATACAGTAGTAAAACTAACCTGTATAGGAAGAGTGGTAAAACTATATATGAATGTTTACTTCTGCCACCAATAACAGTGTGGTAGAAGTAACGTTCGTTAAAAATACCATTCAGGAGAGAAGAAAACATGAATAAAGAATATGGATATGCAAGAATCAGTACACCGAAGCAGAATATTGACCGACAGGTAAGAAATATCCTTGTATCCCATCCGCAGGCACATATCGTTAAAGAGGTATACACCGGGACAAAGTTTCAAGGACGTAAAGAGCTGGATAAACTTCTGAATAAAGCGACTGCCGGAGATACAATCATCTTCGATTCTGTTTCGAGAATGAGCCGTAATGCAGAAGAGGGATTCGTCATGTATGAGAAGCTGTTTAACCAGGGAATAAGCCTTGTGTTTCTGAAAGAGCCACATATCAACACTGATACGTACAAGAAAGCCTTACAGGGCGGAATACCGACTACAGGAACGAATGTTGATTTTATACTGGATGGAATCAACAAGTATCTTTTCGCGCTGGCTAAAGAACAGATCAAACTTGCATTCAATCAGGCAGAGAAAGAAGTTCTGGACCTGCACCAGAGGACTTCTGAGGGAATCGAGACTGCCAGACTGGTTGGTAAACAGATCGGTCAGAAGCCCGGAATCAAGCTCACAACGAAGAAGTCAGTAGCAGCTAAAGATATCCATCCAGAAGCACAACAAGAGCTTTGGTGGCTCTTTAAACGACGTAGAGACTATACGCCAGGCAGGTATTTCTCGTAAGACATTTTACAAGTACAAGAGAGAATTGTTATCTGGAACTGTAGAATAAATCTCATATGTGATGATGCTAGACAATGGAACAAAGAGTAATTCAATATTGCATGAATAAAAGCGCCTGGGAATCCATAAAGGATATTCAGGCGCTTTTGACGTTGATGTTATAGAAAAACTATCGAAGTAATCATCGTAATACATTGCCGAAGATACAACTTTGCTTAATAAAATTGAGAAATATAGTAACAGTATTTAGGAACAAGTTTTAGATAATAAAGTGCTGTACTTGTTACAGTTACTGATATTTACTGGAATTAGGAGTTACGCAACAGCATCGTTAAAAAAATAACATGTGGTAAACCTCATCTATTATCTTCCTGGCCACCACTTATGGCCGCACTTCTGACAGAGATTCTTCTTTTGAGATGCACCAATCCAGCCAAAGAGTCCGTAACCTTGTTCTTCTGTTGTTACTGATGTAGAACCACAACGTGGACAACGAACGACATTGGAATTTGATTTGGGTTGAACATAACGCACTTGTTCAAAAGTAAACTTTTCAAAATTATGCGCCATACAATCAAGAATCATCTTTGCGGCAAATTCGTTTGTCAGTTTATATGTATTGGCCCATTCTCCCATTTTTTCATGAAACTCTGCATATTGCGCACTACTGATAGGTGGACGCATTTTAGATGATCCATATTGTAATTGAAGAAATTGGGCGAAATATTGCTGATCTTCTGGTGATAAAGACAGAATATATTTTTTAATGTCAGTAACATCTTGTTCTGCGTAATTGATTATACATGTACTTTTTGAGACAATCTCCTGTAACGGATAACCACAGTGAATACAGGCCGGAGCCTTATCAGACACCTGGCCCCCGCATTCAGGACATTTAATAAGAGCCATAAATTATTTCCTCACCTTCCTGGCCACCACTTATGGCCGCATTTCTGACAGAGATTCTTCTTTTGAGATGCACCAATCCAGCCGAAAAGTCCGTAACCTTGTTCTTCTGTTGTTACTGATGTGGAACCACAGCGTGGGCAGCGGACAACATTGGAGTTGACGGGTTGTTGGTGAGTAAAAGAATAATTTATAGATTGCCTTGTCTTTTTATAAGTATTACTGTTGAATGTAAAATATTTAAAATTATGCTTGATACATTCTGCAATAAATTTTGCTGAAATTTGATTCTCTAATAATCCATATTTTAATCTTGTATCGCATATTAACCCAAAAAAAGTAGGATTATCTACACAAGATATGTAAGGATTATAAAATTGTTGGTATTTATTTTCACAAAAAGATGCTAGATTCATACAATTTTGGGAATCATCAATAGCGATACATTTTTCTTGAAGCCAAATAATGTCACATTCTTCTCCATTTATACAACAAGTACCATCAGTGGAAATATCTGATTCTTCTTTATTAAAGTTTTGTAATGGATACCCGCAATGAATACAGGCAGGAGCTTTATCAGATACTTGTCCGCCACATTCTGGACATTTTATAAGAGCCATAAATTATACCTCCCATTCTATATTGCTTGATACCATTACTATAGCCGAATTCTCGGCAATGTGCAACCAGAAAAATCCACCTATAATGATTAAAGAAGATGAGAACGAAAAGAGGTGGATAAGCTTGATTACATATGAGCCGTTCTGGCAAACATTAAAAGATAAGAATATATCTCAGTATCAGCTTATCCATCATTATGGATTTTCAACAGGTACTTTGGATGCGATCCGTAAGGGGAAAACTTTAAACCTGGGAACTGTAAAATGCTACAGGTGAAGAGTATATCAGAAGTTGTAGAATATGTTCCAGAACAGGAGTAAATATGTGATCTTCCTGGAAGTGTGATATAATAGTCTTGCAAAATAGATGAAACTTCAAAAGGAGATTACTGTTTAATGGATTATCTTACACGTGTTCGGAATTTAAGGAATGACAGTGGCTATTCGCAAGAGTATGTCGGAAATGTATTACATGTGAGTCAGCGCACGTATGCGGATTATGAACTGGGAAATATTAAATTTCCGCTTGATGCCATGATACGTCTTGCAAAATTGTATAATGTAGATATGAATTATATATGCGGGATTACAGAAGTGAGATGCGAATATCCTTGTGATAATTCCTGTCAGGTAAGCAAATAGTGAATGTGCAGATTCTCCTTTCTTTGTATTAATTATTTGCTGTGCAGTAATCAAAAGTAAGCAAATTTGCTTATAGTGAAATTTTGAAATATTGTTACCTGTACTAACGTTTTTAGAATTTTATGTGTCTGTTCAATTCCCGCCAGGTCCATAAAAACATCCACAGGGTAATTCCCTGTGGATGTTTTTTATTCACCAAACTGTTGTGCACATTCTTTCAACATTTCGCGAATTGGCAGATGGTACGGACATCTGGTTTCACATTTGCCGCATTCTATACAGGCGGAAGCCTTCACTGCAAGAGAACTGTAACGGTTTCTTGCCCAGTCTCCCAGTCCGTAACGGTTAAGATATCCTGCGAACAGGAACACACCCGAAATATCGATTCCCACACTACATGGAGCACAATAGTTACATCTGCGGCAGAAATTTGTGCCAAGCTGTTCTCTGACTTCTTCAATTTCTTTCAATTCCTTCTCATTTAACGGAGAAGAATCAAGACAGGCTTTGATGTTTTCTTCCATTTCCTTCTCTTCTGCCATTCCAGGAATTACGATTGTGACATTCTTATTGGCACAGATATAGCGAAGTGCCAGTGTTCCATTCTCAATAGCGCCTCCTGCCAGTGGTTTCATATCAATAAATCCGATATTTTTCTCTTTACATTTTGCAATCAGTTCCTCACCCTGACTCTCTACGATATTATATGGGAACATAATCGTCTCTACCCAGTCCAGTTCCAGCGCACGTGCAAATACTTCTGTTGAATGTGCAGTTAATCCAATATGTCCGATCTTGCCTGCCGCCTTTGCTTCCTGTAATGCCTCAAGAGCACCGCCTGCTGCCAGCACCTGATCCAACTGCTCCATACTTGGATTGTGTACCTGATACAGATTAATATAATCTGTGCGAAGATTATGAAGACTCTTCTCAATATCTGCCGCCATAGATTCTTTTGTGCGCGCCATAGACTTTGTTGCAAGTACAAATTTATCTCTGATGCCTTCTAACGCATATCCAAGATACTCTTCACTTACTGTATAGCCTCTGGCTGTATCAATATAATTCACACCCTGATCTGCCAGTTTATGTAGCAGACTTTTTGTTCCTTCTGCATCAATTCTCTGAATCGGGATTCCACCAAGCCCCATTCTGGAAACTTTTAATCCTGTTTTTCCAAGTGTTACGTATTCCATCACTTCATTCCTCCTATACAAAAACTGCCACCGGTCTTCACCGATGGCAGTCTGATTACGTTCTTATAACCGCAAATCCTTAATGATAACCTGCAATTATACTCTGGAGAGATATTCTCCTGTTCTTGTATCGATTTTCAGTTTATCGCCCTGGTTAACGAACAGCGGAACCTGAACCTGTGCACCTGTTTCTACAGTAGCCGGTTTCGTAGCGCCCTGTGCTGTATTTCCTGCGAATCCTGGCTCTGTCTCAGTAACTTCAAGTTCTACGAACAGAGGTGGCTCGATAGCAAATACGTTTCCGTTATGGGAACAAATCTTAACCATTTCGTTCTCTTTAACGAATTTAAGAGAATCGCCAACCTGATCCTTTGTAAGACCAACCTGATCATATGTCTCTACGTTCATGAAATAGTACAGATCACCATCATCATACAGATACTGCATATCTACACGCTCGATACGTGCTGCCGGGAATTTCTCTGTAGGACGGAAAGATTTTTCAAGAACTGCTCCTGTGATGATATTTTTGTATTTTGTTCTTACGAAAGCAGCACCCTTTCCTGGTTTTACGTGCTGGAATTCAACAATCTGACATACGTTTCCGTCAATTTCAAGTGTGATACCGTTTTTGAAATCACCTGCTGAAATCATAGTTATATTTCCTCCTTAATAGTACAAGTTCAGCGATGCTGTTTCCCGCCGGTTTTCATTCTGAAATGGCATTTACAGCAACAGCCGGTTCAAAGTGTGTGTCTTTCTCATTCTTCATCTTCATCTTCGTGACACACTCTTATTTAATTTTATAATATTCCGACGCTTTTTTCAACTATTTTTTACATATGTTTTTAATTTTTCTTCAAGCTGGGCGATCAGATCCTCAAAAGGCTTGTCTCCTGTGACCATCTCAACATCCGCAAACTTCGCATAAACCGGATCTCTTTGTTTCAGAAGTTTCTTGATCTTGTCTTCTTTATCTTCACCTTCGATCAAAGGATTATTGCTGGAATTCTCCAGTCTCTTCTTCAATGTAGCGTAAGATCCTTTCAGATATACCACAGTCCCAAGCTTCTTGATATATTTGGCATTCTGCTCCTGCATCGGCAGTCCGGCTCCCAGTGAAATAACTTTCTGTTCCGGATCATCGATTAAAGCCTTAATTACAGTAGTCTCAAGTGCTCTGTAAAATGGTTCTCCAAATCTTTCAAAAATCTCTTTCATTGTAAGGTTCATCTTTTTACTTACTACGCGGTCAACATCTATAAACGGCAGATTAAAATCCTTTGCCAGACGTTTTCCTACTTTTGTTTTTCCTGAACCCATAAATCCTATGATAACAATATGGTTCATGAATTCCCCTCCTCTTTACGGTAAAAATATAGCACAATTCTTTCAAGGTATCTCTTAAGTACGATCTGAATCTCTTCTTTCGGATTGAGTGGTTTCACCAGAATATTACGGATTCCTGCACGTTTCGCTCCAAATATATCAGTAAACAGCTGGTCTCCCACAAAAATCGTATTACTCCTGTCAGTTCCAAGGAGTTCCATTGCCCTGATATAATTCTTCGTTGAAGGCTTGTGTGCATCTTCTATGAAATATTCTCCTATCGCATCATTAAAAGAGGAAACTCTTTCATACTGATTATTCGACAGGAAACAACACTTAAAGCCAAGTTCCTTCAAATGTGCAAACAATGCGCATGCTCTCTCATCTGCCGGTGCGCCATGGGGTACTAAAGTATTATCTATATCAAATAAAAGCCCCCTGTATCCTTGCGCATACAGATTATCAAAGTCAATCACATAAGTAGAATCCACATATTCATCCGGAAAAAAACATTTAAACATTTACAGCTATTCCTTTATTTGTATTTTTTACGATCAACGCTCATTAAGTGGAACGTATACCGCCGGTTCCAGAACGTTCTTGTATGCAGGACGAATGATCTTGTCAGCATTGATAAGCTCTTCCATTCGGTGAGCACTCCATCCTACGATACGCGCAACTGCAAACATCGGCGTAAACAGCTCAAGCGGCAGATCCAGCATACTGTAGACAAAGCCACTGTAGAAATCCACATTGGCACTTACCCCTTTATAAATACGACGTTCCTCTGCAATTACTTCCGGTGCCAGACGTTCTACCATAGAATACAGACCATAATCCTTCATTCTGCCCTTCTCCCTTGCCAGTGTTTCCACATAAGTTTTAAACACTTCGGCTCGCGGATCAGATACAGAATAGATGGCATGTCCCATACCATAGATCAGTCCTTTCTGATCAAATGCTTCTTTATGAAGAAGTCTCTTTAAGTATGCACGGACTTCGTCTTCATCTTTCCAGTCCTTAACTTCTTTCTTCATATCATTGAACATTTTGACAACTTTAATGTTTGCGCCGCCATGTTTTGGTCCTTTTAAAGATCCAAGTGCTGCCGCAATCGCAGAATAAGTATCGGTTCCTGATGAAGAGACAACATGAGTTGTAAATGTAGAGTTATTACCTCCGCCATGCTCCATATGAAGAATAAGTGCAATATCCAGAATCTTCGCTTCCAGATGTGAGTATTTCTTATCTGGTCTTAACATTCTCAGAATGTTCTCTGCCGTTGAAAGTTCTTTCTTCGGATTATGGATATAAAGGCTCTTTCCCTTTATGTAATGGTTATAAGCCTGATAACCATAGACAGACAGCAGTGGAAATACACTGATAAGATTCAGACATTGTCTGAGTACATTTGGCAATGACGTGTCATCTGGATTTGTATCATAAGAATATAATGTGAGCACGCTTCTTGAAAGAGCATTCATAATATCCTTACTTGGTGCTTTCATTACAACATCGCGGACAAAATTTGTCGGGAGTGATCGCTGATCAGCCAGAAGCTCTGTAAAATCAGCAAGCTGCTTCTTGTCAGGAAGCTTCCCAAACAACAACAGATATGTAACTTCTTCAAACCCATATCTGTCGTCTTCAATAAAGCCCTTTGTCAGTTCTTTAATATCGTATCCCCTGTAGGAAAGACTGCCTGCACATGGAACTTCTTTACCATCTACGATCTTTGTAGCTTTGACATTGGAAACCTGTGTCAGCCCCGCAAGAACGCCTTTTCCATTAATGTCACGCAGACCTCTCTTTACATCATATTTTCCATATAGAGAAAGATCCAGACTTGTATGCTCCTTGCAGATATCAGTCAGATTTTCAATTTCAGGTGTTACTTTCATTTTAAATCCCGCCATGTAATTAAATCCCCTTTCTTCACAATTTTGTCGATAATAAATCCCCCTCTTCATCCCTGATCTGTTATGAGATACTGATCGATAATGTTACTTTTCACTGCTAATATCCCGCAAGTTACCGGGTATAACAAGTATAGAATGAATCGTAACCGAAACCTTAAAACGTTACTGTTCACTCCATTCACAGTAACGTAGCCAAAATTCATTCCAGATTGCCTGCGGCAATGGAATTTTGGCTTGTATGTCTCGGGATTTTGGCATATTCATGCCAAAACACCTCGCGGAATAGTGGTGTGTGAACAGTAACCTTAAAACAATAACTGCTTCCAGCTATTTAATAAAAGTATAGCATTTTTTTTCCATCTGGTCTATATTTTATATAAACTGTTTTTTCTTTCACCAGATCGTGTGTCAATCGGATATTCGCAATCCGCTTTCGCTACTGGCTCATAAATGTTACAGAAATTATAGTGACCAATATCATATGGATGATTCTTAACATTTTCTCATATTTAACTTTTTTTATCAAGTCAAAATTTGTTCACAAAATTTTTATAAAAAAATTTCATTTGGCTCTTTCCATTTGTAACACTTTAGTGTATAATAACGTCGATTTAAAAATTATAACTTAAACGATCGACGAGGAGGAAATCATTATGTCTTATACTGAAGAGGTATACGAGAGAGTCGTAGCACAGAATCCAAATGAGCCTGAATTCCATCAGGCAGTAAAGGAAGTTTTAGACTCCCTTAAAGTCGTAATCGACAAAAATGAAGAAGAATACCGCAAACTTTCCATTCTGGAGCGTCTTGTTGAGCCAGAAAGAATCATTTCTTTCCGTGTTCCGTGGGTAGATGACAAAGGTGTTGTACAGGTAAACAAGGGTTATCGTGTACAGTTCAACAGCGCAATCGGACCATACAAGGGTGGTTTAAGATTCCATCCGTCAGTAAACCAGGGAATTCTTAAATTCTTAGGTTTTGAGCAGATCTTCAAGAACTCTCTTACAGGTCTTCCAATCGGCGGCGGTAAAGGTGGTTCCAACTTCGATCCTAAAGGAAAATCTGACAGAGAAGTTATGGCATTCTGCCAGAGCTTTATGACAGAGCTTTCCAAATATATCGGCGCTGACATGGATGTTCCTGCAGGTGATATCGGTGTAGGCGGACGTGAGATTGGTTATCTGTACGGACAGTACAAGAGAAACCGTGGATTATATGAAGGTGTTCTCACAGGTAAAGGTCTTTCCTATGGTGGATCTTTAATCCGTACACAGGCTACAGGATATGGTCTTGTATATATGCTTGACGAGATGGTTAAAGCTAAAAACGATACAATTTCCGGTAAAACTCTTATCGTAACAGGTTCCGGTAACGTTGCTATCTACGCTGTAGAAAAAGCTACTGAACTTGGCGGTAAAGTTGTTGCTATGTGCGACTCCAACGGATATATCTATGATCCGGAAGGAATCAAACTTGACATCGTTAAAGATATCAAAGAAGTAAAACGTGGACGTATCAAAGAATATGCTGATCGTGTTGAAGGCGCTACTTACACAGAAGGAAAAGGTATCTGGAATATCAAATGCGATATCTATCTTCCATGCGCAACACAGAACGAGCTTGATCTTGACGCCGTTAAAACTCTTATCGCAAACGGCTGCAAATATGTTGCAGAAGGTGCTAACATGCCTACTACCCGTGAAGCAACAGATTATCTTATGGCAAACGGCGTAACATTTATGCCTGGTAAAGCTGCTAATGCCGGTGGTGTTGCTACTTCCGCGCTGGAAATGTGCCAGAACTCTGCAAGACTTTCCTGGACAGCTGAAGAAGTTGATGCAAAACTTCATCAGATCATGGTTGACATCTTCAACAAAGTTGATGATGCTTCCAAACGTTATGGAATGGAAGGCAACTACGTTGTAGGTGCTAACATCGCAGGCTTTGAGAAAGTTGTAGATGCTATGAAAGCTCAGGGTATTGTTTAATTTTTAATTCGTTAACTACCCCATAAAAAATACACATAAAAAGTCGGTGGAATTAATTCTGCCGGCTTTTTATAATGTAAAAATATACTCCATTTTTCGTCTGTATTTTGGATATTTCCAAATAATTTGTCAATCGGATATTCGAAATCCGCTTACCTGTAATATAAAAACTGCTGTCTGATATATACGGTCTTTCCCCCGCTATCTCAAAACAGCAGCTATCTTTTTTTCACAGCATCTGATCAATATTAATGTGTTAATTCATAAACTTCTTCAGTTCATCCATAAATGTACTGACATCTTTAAATTCTCTGTACACTGATGCGAAACGTACATAAGCAACCGCATCCAGATCTTTGAGATGATTCATCACGATCTCTCCAATCTTTGTGCTGGAAATTTCTTTTTCTTCCGTATTAAAAATTTCCCCTTCGATGGCATCCATCATTTCTTCCACTTTATCTATAGATATCGGTCTTTTATAGCACGCTCTCAGAATGCCTGCCTGAATCTTGGCACGACTGTACTGCTCTCTGTTCTGATCTTTCTTGATCACCGTAAGCGGAATACTCTCCACTTTCTCATATGTAGTAAATCTTCTGCCACAGGCATCGCATAAACGGCGGCGGCGAATAGAGTTTGTATCCTCTACCGGCCTGGAATCAACTACTCTCGTGTTATCCTGATTACAAAATGGACACTTCATAGGACGTCCCCCCTTTTTAAGTCATATCACGTTTTCTGTGAGATTATGTTGTATAGCTGTAACTATTCAGCATTCTACTATCCCATGAGATATTTTCACATAGAAACATGGTACTGAACAGTTATGTATGAGTTTATTATACTGTATTTCTATTTGAAGTGTCAATAAAAGGACTTGCATAAATTTTCGCAAAAATACATAAATTGTTATCAGATAACGTTACTGTTCATTTCAATCTCGGTAACGGATAACTCTTTGTATTCAGAAAGGATCTTCCAATTCTATGAGAATCTGCGAATTAAAGCAAAAAGAAGTAATCAATACCTGTACCTGTCGAAGTCTTGGATGTCCTGTTGATATAGAATTCGACTGCAAAACCAATCGTCTGACAGCTTTGATCGTGCCTGGTCCCGGAAAACTGTGTTGTCTTTTTGGACATGACAGCGAATATCTCATTCCCTGGGAATGTATCTGCCGAATTGGTGATGATATTATTCTTGTGGAGATTGAAGAAGAAAAATGTTTACATAAATAACCATATATCCACACCTGCTGCGGCGTCAGGCGGATATAGCGATATGCTTTAAGCCTTTATTTTGTCAAGGGGCAATATTTTTTATATTTTCCAGTTAAAAGTATAATTATTCCTCCATCTGAGAATCATTCTTACTGAAACACTATCAGGTAAATTTTACTGTTTTACGTTTAAGGATAATAAGGAGGATTCAAAAAAGATGGCACTGAACAAAGTAGAAATCTGTGGAGTCAATACGGCGAAACTTCCTGTTCTTAATGCAGAAGAAAAAGAAGAACTGTTCAGCCGTATCAAAGAAGGTGATGAACAGGCGCGTGAATTATACATCAAAGGAAATCTGCGGCTGGTCCTCAGTGTGATACGAAGATTTCAAAACAGCAGCGAAAATGCAGATGATCTCTTTCAAATCGGCTGTATCGGCCTGATCAAAGCAATCGATAACTTTGACACAACTCTACAGGTAAAATTTTCAACATATGCCGTTCCCATGATCATTGGAGAAATCCGAAGATACCTAAGGGATAATAACAGCATTCGTGTAAGCCGCTCTCTTCGCGACATTGCATATAAAGCGATCTATACCCGCGAAACTTATATGAAACAGTATCTTAAAGAACCGACAGTCACCGAGATTGCACAGGAAATCGGTATCGAAAAAGAAATGATCGTATACGCTCTGGACGCGATTCAAAATCCGGTAAGCCTCTTTGAACCGGTTTATACCGAAGGAGGAGATACTCTTTATGTTATGGATCAAATCAGCGATACCAAAAATAAAGAAGATCGCTGGATTGAAGATCTGTCTCTCAGGGAAGCCATGAAGCGTCTAAGCAAACGTGAAAAACATATCATAGAACTGCGCTTTTACGAAGGAAAAACTCAGATGGAAGTGGCTCAGGAAATAGGCATCTCCCAGGCACAGGTCAGTCGCCTGGAGAAAAATGCCTTAAAATCCATGCGCAATTATCTGCGCACCTGAAAGTTACTGTTCACTCCGTTCTCAGTAGCACCCGAAAAGCTTTATCATATTTTCCTGTCATAGAAATACTACAAAAAAATTTCTATAATATAAAAAGCAGTCCAGTATTTATACTTACCAGACTGCTTACATACTTTTTTAAAATTTCAGAACTTCCTGCCAGTTTTCTATGTCATATATCTGCTTCACATCCAGTGCACCAGACATTGCAGGGAAAAACTTCTTCATATCTGTAAATACTACAGCATAGTCAAACTTTGACATTCCCAGTATTCTTCGAAGCTCACGTTTATAGAAATCAAGAAGCATCTCAGGCACTTCTGTTTCCTCTGCTTTCATGAACTTCTTATGGCATACATATTCCTCATCTGTAGCAGGATAAGAACGTTTCCAGTATAATACCCTCACTTCTTTTGACAGTTCATTCAATTTCTTTGCAGATTCCTCTTCCTTTGCGCCATTACCAATCAGAGTGACATCAAAATGTTCAAAATCTACTTTGTTCAGGAATTCATAAAATGCCGTTGTCTCAGGTGCATCACTAAAATCACCTGCATATACCAAAAGTTTTACTTTATCTGTTTTATTCAGGTATACCGGATTTACCGGTTCTTTCCCGTCAAACATCACATCAACGATTCGTCTGCAGACATTTCCGTCATCTCTTGGACATATCTGTACTCTGGCTTTCGCATATTTCTCCTGATAAGAACTTACTGCTGCCGGAATATCTTTGAGCAGCTCACCCAGTTTCTCCGGTGAAGATACCGCCGGTCCCGGAAGATTGTCAAATCCATAATATAATCCTCTGTAATCTTCAAAGTTTTCTGCATCAGGCACATAGAACAGAACCGGTTTTCCTGTCAGCATGAAATCGTAGAAAATACTGGAATAATCAGAAATAAGTACATCTGTTACAGACAAAATCTCATTGGTATCCATTGTAGCAGGGATAAATTTCGCCTGAGCATCTCCCAGTTCCACCTGATTCTCTTTCAGATAATGATATACGATCTGATGAAGTTTAACCAATACCTGATACTCTTTTGTATCTATGCTGTTTTCTATGATCTGAATCAGTTTATATACGTCCTGTAAATCTGTATCCGGCTGACTATACTGCTCACCTCTCCATGTCGGAGCATAAAGGATTATTTTTTTATCCGCTTCTGCATTTACGCCATAACTTTGAAGTTTCCGAATAATTTCTGCGCGATTATTCTCAAACAGTTTATCATTGCGCGGGAAGCCTTCTTCAAGGATTGTTCCCTCATACAGATTCTGCATTTTATAAGAATTCTTATATGCCGTCTCAGTCATGTAAGGGCCTGAAGAAACAATATAATCTGCACTTAGAAGATTTCTTGCTGTATTTCCCTGAGAAATATTAGCTCCCGGAATATCAAATCCCATGTTCTTTAACGGAGTACCATGCCAGGTATCGATCAGCACCTGTCCTTCTCTCTTAAGGAAATAGCTTGGGAAACTTACATTATTTACCAGATATTTTACCGTTGCAAGATCTTTACAATATTCCTTTGACTTATATTTTACAAATCTTACATTTGGATATTTCTCGTATTTTTCAATCTGCTTCCTGTTGTCTTCAAAATCATCTAAAACCCAGATATGTGTATAATCCTGATACTCTTCTTTTTCCAGAAGGTACAGGAAAAGAGCATACGGATTACAGATCATTCCACGTCCGCCAAACGCTTCGTAAAGAATGGTTTTATCCCTTAGCTGATATTCCTTTACAAATTCAGCATAACTGGTTCTCAACGGATATTTTTCCCTGCATTCAAGAATCTTCTTTTCATTCTTCTGATAAAATGTCTCAATTCCCATCACACGGTTGAAAAGACGGTTCCATTCTTTGACAGCTTTTTCAATTGCAAAATCTTCTGACTTCCAGATTGCATTTCTGGACATTTCCCTGCGAAGCTCTTCGTCATGGGCAAGTTTTAACATTGCATCTGTAAATTTCTTTGTATCAAAAGCTTCCGGCAGGTATCCTGTCTTTCCATCATCTATGATCAGATCCATCGCACCTGTATGGAATGCGATAACCGGAAGACCAAACTCAAAAGCTTCCATGATAACCATCGGCCACCCTTCCCATCTTGACGGAAGAAGGAAAATAGATGAATTCAGATAATATTTCTCCGGTTCATTGGTATAGCCAACAAAGTTAACTCTGTCTTCAATACCACGTCTTTTGGCATCTGCCACGATCTGATTCCAAAGATCACCGGCTCCGATAATATCTAACTGCCATTCGTCATCCTGTTTGCAGAATTCCTCAAAGGATTCCATCATCAAGTCAAGACCCTTGGCATATACGAAACGGGTAGCCATAAGAAAACGCTTGGATTTTGGATCACATTTGCGTTCGCTTACGAAACTTCTCGGATTGATTTTAACCTCTGTATCAATATCCAGGAATTTCTTATAATCGCGTTTATCGTAATCACTGAGGACGATATATCTGTCCAATTTGGGCAGATATTCCTGAAGCAGACATTCCTGTTTCCAGAATACAACATTAGGCACATCCAGATATCCGGCATAGCAGTTATGCTGCCAGCCAATCGTCTTTGCATTCAGTTCCGGTGCCAGCATACCAAGGCGAAGACTCAGACCGGCAGTTGTGATAATGATATCATAGTTCTGCTCATTTAAATACTTCACCCATTTTTCCCTGGTCTTCTTAGGGAAAATCGCATCTGCCAGGATATCGTTAAATCTTTCTTTATTAAAAATTCCATATTTCGCATTCAGTTTCTGAACAAGATAACGCCAGCAGAAAGCCGGTGTATGATGGCGATTGACAAATTCACTGTTGTCAATAAAGTCCACTTTGATATCTTCGCTCATATGGTACATATTGCGGTCTTCTTTAAATCTATCCTGGTATATCATGATTGTTACATCGTGTTCTTTTACAAGTTCATTTGCAAGGAGTGTGACAACTCGCTTAGTTCCGCCAAGATCAAATATCTTAGTACACCAAATACATATTTTCATTTATCTTTCTTCTCCTGTTATGGCTTTACATAGTGATGTTAAAGTAATCCAGTACACGCTGACAGTAATTATCGCACACATTATGTGTTTTCGCTCTTACACTGGCACGCTGTTCCTTATACTTATCATTTCCATTCTTGATATCCAAAATAAAATTCTCAAAATCTTGCATATTGTACATATGTTCACCAGGCATATATTCCAGCGGATCATCAAATACCCATCCTCTGGACTCTGTATAAGCTTCATAATCATCCAGTGTGAAGCCCAGTGGTCTGTCCAGAAGCAGATAGTCAATCGCAACAGATGAATAATCTGAAACAAGCGCATCTGAGCAGTTGATGAATTCATAAAGCTGTAATTCGTTATCAGCAAGATCTTTATTTTCCAGATAAACAATATTTGTAAGAACATTCTCACCAAAATCATACGGAATCTGGAGATAATGCTTCTTGATAACGATCAGAATATGATTTTCCTTACAGAAATTATTCAGTTCAAGAAGTTTGTCTGCATCGTCAATGATCGGAATATTAAATTCATTATTCAATGTTTCCTCATTGAGACGTTCGCTGGAAGCATGTCTGTATGTCGGCATCCAGAGAATCATTTTCTCACTGTTCGTTTCTTTCAGCAGCTTCTCCTTAAACTCGTCTGCCTTTTTGCTTCCTCTGAGCATCATATCATAACGCGGGTATCCAAAAGAGAGAAGTTTCTTGGAAGTACATCCAAAGAATTCCATCTTTGTTTTAATAAAGATATCTCCGGGAACCAGACAATAATCAAAGAATACCTTACGTCCATTTTTATTTGCCTTATATCCGCATCCATGCCAGAGATCAATAAAGAGCTGATTTCTTCTTGACATTCCAATCCAGTTAAATGCCTGAGTATAGAAGATATATTTGGATGTCAGAGCATATTTATACGCTTCTGCTCCTCGGATCGTAGAACCTTTCTTAAAGTTTCTTACGAATTTCACATTCTCTACGGCATATTCTTTATATTTTTCCGGCTCATGAACCAGCCATATGATTTCGTATTTTTTGTTGTATCCATTTTCAATCAGATAATCAAACAGTGCACGACCATTATCCGTAAAATCATCATTTGTCTCAAAAAGCATTCTGTTTTCTATTAATGCCGGTGGAAACTTCTTCATACGTCTGATCGTACGTCCATCATAAATTCCATATGTGATGGTTGCCCACAATTCAGAAAGCATTGCTTTTCTGCCCTTTTGGGCTTTTACTTTCTGGATTTTTTTTGCCGCATTTTTAATTTTCTTTATTTTCTTCTTGACTTTCTTCTGGATTCCCATATGAACACTCCTTAAAACTCTTTTAATTTTTCACGAAGCATGGTTGATGAAGTATCTTTCGTATATGGAAGATATACAAGCTTTGCTCCGAGTGCTTCCATCTCTTTTCCTGTTTTTTCCCAGCGCTCGTTACCTTTCCAGTCATCTCCGATATAGATCTCATTGAATCGTATTTTTTCCCATACTTTTTTCTTATCCAGAGTTGTAGTAACAATTACCTCATCTACATATTTGATCGCACGAACGATCTCCGCTCTCTCTTCCAGCGGAATGATTGGTCTTTTATGTTTATATGATTCCACCAGATCATCAGCATTTACACCAACGATCAGATAGTCACAATGACGTTTTGCGTTTTTGATGAGATTCAGATGGCCAATATGAAACATATCAAAAGTTCCCTGTGTGTATCCAATTACCTTTTCCATAATGTTCTCCATTTCTTACATTTTTATTGCATTTTTCAAACACGTTCTAAGCTATTACTGATGATGTCTTCAACCGATAAATCATAGGACTTTATAATTTCAGAAACTCTGCCAATGCCTTAGAATAATTTTCTTTGACAGGCATCTGATGCATAACCGGAAGCAATTTTCTTCGTTCTTCCCGGTACAGGTCCTTTTCTCCTGACACATGTACAGCAAATTCCTCCAGACCTTTAAGATCATAAATTTTCTCGCCTGGCATATATTCCTGTGGATTCTCAAATACAAAGCCTCTGGTCTCTTTATATTGCTGCATATCTGACAGCACAAAAGCCAGTGGCCGATTCAGCAGCATATAATCGACGGCTACCGATGAATAATCTGAAATCAGTCCATCACTGGCACTGATCAGTTCATACAGCTGTATTTCTTTCTGATCCAGCATTTCCTGATTCACAAAACGAATATTCTCAAAAGCATCCTCTTCTATGCCCCATTCTTTCTGCACCGGATGTTTCTTGATGATAAGCAAAACATTCAAATGTTTCAGCGTCTTATCAAGATGTCTCAGCTCTTCTTCATTCTTAAATCCCGGCAGTGGAAACGGAAGTTTGATCTTACTTTCTGCACTGTCCAGAACTTCACTGTTTCTGAATGTAGGCATCCACAAGATCACCTTATCTGCCTTCATTCCAAACATTTTCCAGATGATATCCTGACTATTCATAGATGGATGCAGCATCCAGTCGTATCTTGGATATCCGAGCGGAAGTATCTTCTCTTTCGGGCATTTCCAGTAGCGGGATTTTGTTTCCACAAATGCCTCTCCAGGCACAAGTGCATAATCAAAATGCATCATACTTGCCCCTGTATTCTCACGCTTCTCTCTGGGAACATCCTTATATCCACATCCATGCCACAGATTCACTGTAATCTGTCCCGGACAATGATGCAGATTCAGATAGGCAGTATTATTCGTATAAAAGAAAAATCCGGAAACAGCCCCATAATAATACGCCAACGGACTGGTCCATCCATTCCTGCTCTCTGCTGTTACAAACTTCACATTCTTATATTTGCATTTCCGAAATTTTCTTTTATCCGAAACCATCCAGATAATCTGGTAATTTTTATACGCTTCATTATGGACCAAATATTCAAAGAAGGCCCTGGCATTATCTGTCATATCCTGCATCGTCCTGTTTTTAAATATAATATAATTTCTATGCAGTTTTCCATGATTTGCAGCATAAGTTCCAACTACTTTAAGTGCCGCTTTCGACATGACCCGACAGAAATAAAATTCTATCGTTTTCCAGAATCCTTTTTTCTTAAATTGTTCCTTAATGGAATCTAATATCATTCTTTCCTCCTGAGATACAGATTATGAAATATCAGGGACAAAATCGTTACTTTTCACTCCATGCCCGATAACACAAAATCCTACGATTCTCGCATTATTATAATTCAAAAGATGATTTCTTTGGCAGAATACTTTCAAAGGACTGAATGATCCGTTTTTTCTGCTTTTCAAAATCACCTACATCTGCCGTATCATTAATGCAGATCATCTGGCACTGCTGTTTTCTGATGGCTGAATGAATCTGTTCATCATGCAGACCGATCGTATAAAATTTTCCAATTTTCGGAGATTGAGGTACAAACTTTCCTTCCATATACTGCCAATATTTCAGTACATACTGATTTACATCAAATGATGTCCGGAACCGATTTCTACATACTTCATCCAGGAATGAACCTTCTTCATCCCACAGCTGCTCGTATGTACTTTTCAGAAAAGCGCTCGGCAGATGTGTATACTTAAAACTTGAAAAGTCTCTGTAAGGAAGCATCAACAGATTTCTTAGTGCCATCTTTCCATAAGATGGATTAAACCATTTCTTCCAGTGTTTTTTTATTACCTCGCGCTTGGAATAATGCATATTTACCAACGCCGCATCGTTCATCAGCATTGATGCAAACGGATTTCTGATATCATCCTGCACCAACGCAGTCTCAATACAGCAGTCCCGCGGAAGTCCGTCTTTAAAGAAATCTTCTTCCTTCACAGACTTTAACAGAAACATATCATCATTAAAATAGACAAACTGCTCTGACAATTCCGGTATCCTGTGAAAGTTCAATTCAATAGAGTTGATATTAAAAGTAGGCAGATATTCCGGATTCATATAATCTGAATGCCTGATCAACTTCAATTTAGGATGAGAAGTATTCAGCCACGGTGGTATATGACCGCAGGTTACAAAATATATCCTGTTTACCCACGGTGCAAATTTCTCTACACCCCTGAACCAGTACTGAAGATTTTCCCAGTCCCGGTATCTTGCAGCTGAATTATCTGCACCTTTTGCAGGATTATATTTACGGCGCTCTGCCAGCCATTCCTTATCTGCCCCATCTACCCAGGCCAGTACAAAATCTATTTTATTCATCCTCCAGCTCCTATTCCAAGATAAAGGTCTTTAAGCCGCTGTGCTTCTGTTGTAATATCAAAATGAGCTTTGCGAATCCCCTCACAGATCACATCCTGTGGTTTTCTTTTCAGATTACCCATCTGTATAATTGTATCAGCCCAGGTCTGATCATCTTTCTGAAGAGACAGACGTTTTACACTTTCAGGAAAGATAACTGCTTCTTCAGAGACAGCATCCGACATGACACATGGCAGTCCGTTTGCCTGTTCTTCGATCAACGCAAACGGTACTCCTTCAAAAAGAGACGGGAAAAGAAATACATCCATCGCAGACAGATATCTTGAAACATTCTCCTGCTTTCCTGCAAAATATACATGCTTTTCCAAATCAGCTTTCTGAACTTTTTCTCTGATTTGTTCATACAAGCCTTCTTTTGGACCTATCAGGCACAATACAACGTCTTTATTCTTTGTGACAACACACTTCATGATGTCAACCATGCGGTCATGATTCTTTGGAATATCAAATCTTCCCACATGTCCGATCACTATCTTATTTTCCCAGCCCATCTTTTGGCGAAGTACATCCCGCTCTTCTGCCTGAAAGCAGAATTTTTCTGCCTGTATCGCATTATTGACCAGAATCACCTGTCCACTCTGGTATGCCTTATCTCCGAACAGCCATCTTCCGGCCATTTCCCCGCAGGCAACTCTCTCTGTGGCATATCTGGCAATTTTCGGCCGGTTCCACCAATCCATTGTTTTTCGGATAAATCCCGGACAGGAGGAACTGTGGCTGTGTGCAATTACCTTTGGTATATTCATTTTACCGGCTATACGAAGCGGAACAATATTCGCTGCTGACAGCATATTTACATGTACCACATCGTATTTCGTCTCTCTCAGGATTCTTTTTAATTGCTTCACATAACCTTGATAATTTTTCTTTACATTTGGGATGTAATAAATCTTTCCGCCGAGCTTTTTTATTTCTTCTTCATATGCAATTTTATCATACATACACACAAAATCAAATTGTACATCCATATGAACCAGAACTCTGTAATAATTCATCACAAATGATTCCAGACCTCCGGCAATATTTCCCATTCCAATCTGAAGTATTTTCATTATGCACTCCCTGTTTCTTCTTGATTTTATGCAGCATAATGTCATGTTGCTGTCACCTTTTGATATCCGGTGATCTTTTTTGGGTGATTTTTAATTTGTCATCTTTTCATACTGTTCAGAGATTGTATCAATATCACCGTATGCGATCAGTTTTCCTTTTTCAAGGATCATTGCTTTGTTACAGATTCTCTGTACCTGTGCAAGGGAATGAGATACAAACAGCACAGTCACCCCTGAGTCAAACATACTAAGGACTTTTTTCTCACTTTTCTTACGAAACTTCGCATCACCGACAGATAGCACTTCATCCAAGATCAGAATCTTAGGGGAAACCACTGTAGCAATGGAAAAGCCCAGTCGGGATTTCATACCTGATGAGTAGTTCTTGATCGGAACATCAATAAAATCCTTCAGTTCTGAAAACTTTACAATTTCATCATACTTCTCATCAATAAATTCTTTTGTATATCCGAGCATTGCTCCATAAAGGTAAATGTTCTCTTTTCCTGTATACTGTGGATCAAAGCCGGCACCAAGTTCCAAAAGCGGTACCATCTTTCCATGCTTGGTAACTGTTCCTTCTGTCGGTTTAAAAACACCGGCAATTACTTTCAAAAGAGTACTCTTTCCTGCACCATTCAGTCCAAGGATTCCTACTCTGTCACCTTTTTCTACAGTAAAACTTACATTCTGTAACGCCCAGAACTCATTATACTTAATCTCTTTTTTGATTGATTTGATAATATAATCCTTCAGGCTGTCTACTTTTTCTTTGCTGAGGTTAAACTTCATGCTGACATTATCAACAATAATCGCTGGTTTGCTCATCTTTTCTCCTTATTGTTCATAAAATTAGCAAGTCCCTGCCCGCCAATTATTGAGTTACTGTTTATACTATTTTCAGTATTTTCAGTAACTTTATGACTCTTCGCAGCCTCACAGGGAGCTTACTTACTAGATATAAAGAATAAAATCATCCTGTTTCTTCTTAAAACAGAATAATCCAATTAAAATCATCACGATAGAAAAGCCCAATGCATATTCAAAGTAATGAATATTCATCATTTCTCCAAATACAGAGCATCGGAAAATATCAATCACACAATACAGCGGATTATATTTTAAGATCCATGCCCATCCACTTTTTAAGAGTTTTGTTGGATAGTAGAAAATCGCACATGTATACATGACCAGCATAAGTGCTACAGACCAAAGATACTCCATATCTCTGAAAAATACACCAATCGTTGCCAGGATCATTCCCACTCCGTAAGACATAATAAGAATGAGAATTAATGCTATCGGTGCCTGAATCAGATAAACTGTAGGTTTTACTCCAAGCACTATGCTTACAATTGCCAGCACAATCAGTGAAATTAAAAAAATCACATAGTTAAAAAGCACACTGGACAAGGGATATAAATATTTCGGCACATAAACTTTCTTGATCATCGCCGAATTCTGTCTGATAGATTTCAATGCCGCCTTTGTTGCCTGTGAAAAGAAGCTGTACAACAATCGTCCTGTCAGAATATACACCGGAAATGTCCTGTCTGTATTTCCATATAAGGTACCAAACACAATGGTAAGTACGATCATTGTAAGCAATGGTTCCAGCATGGACCATACGATTCCCAGATAAGAACGTCTGTACTTCAGCTTAATTCCTTTTTTTACCAGTTCCGATAAAAGGAAGCGGTACTGCAAAAAATTATCAACGTATTTTTTCATGTTCTCTCCATCGTTTCCATTTCGTAATATTTTTGCTACTGTTCACATGTGCTGGACAGTAGCCGGTTTTGTGGTCTGACACAAAGCAAACCACTTTGTACTGTAGCATATTCTTTTCCGTCTTGCAACTGATATCCCGATATTTTATATTATTTCCTATTATAAACATATTCGTATAAACTATATAGCATCAGAAATTTGTGCTAATTTTACAAAAAGCATGTGATGGCTCACTCCGTCCATGATAATATATTCTGCATAGACAGCAAAGTGTAAGCAGCAGCAAAACTATTTACATATATATAAATCCCTCCAGGAGAGCTTTTTATGTTATAGGAACATTACAGAGTAATTTCCTGTGATATGAGAAAAATCCCGGCTTTTACTTATAATTTTTATAAGACAAAAGCCAGGATCTTTAGATTTAAAATGATCCTCCGGAACCTCCATGTGTCTCTCCCGAAGAACTTGTATGTGTACTGCTTCCACCGCCGGAATCTTCATTCTTTGGCTTCGCTGTACGTGTAACATGATTATACAGGAACATATCACGGCTTCTGTTAATGTGAAGGCTTCCTGCTTTCATATAATCTGCCGCATCAGGTTTCATATGAACTGTTTTCATCTGACATCGCATCACCACTGATACGATCAATGCAAGAACAAAACCGACTGCCAGTGACATAAGGAATAGAAAGCCTGCGGATATAGAGTCGTCCGGCATATTCTCCACATCATACGGTTCTCCATTTTGTGCCTGTATGATAAACTCCTCGCAAAGATCTGCAAACTCTGTAAATCCTTCGTAATAATCACCATCCGTTAATGATGAAACAAATTTATCAGACATGTACTCCTGCCCTGCATCGGTGAAAATCCGGATCGCATCACCATGCGTAGACATCTTCCATTTACGTTCTGACATAGTCAGCAACAGTAAAATACCGCTATTGTCATCTCCCATGCCATAGTCATTATAATCATAGAAATCATCTGCATAGGCCATAGGATCAGCTCCGTCTATGCTCTCTTCTGTAACGATCACAACGTCACAGTCATAATCTTCACTGATCTGATCAAGCTTCTCTTCCAGCGTCTCTGCCTCATCATCTTCCAGAAGGCCTGCATAGTCCACCAATCTTACTGTGTGCAATTCTTCCGCCGCATACGCATTCTCCGAAAATACTTCTGCTGAAACTCCTGCTGTAGCAGATATAGCAAGGACAGAAGCCAGAAATGCAGGTATTATCTTTCTTTTTAACATTCTTCGTCCTCCCTAAAAAATCAGCATTCCTACAAGATAAGCGATAGCAGTAAACACTACCGTCAGACCGGCAAGATATTTCCTATAAATTTTTTCATCGATTGGAAGATCCCCTGTCATCTTTCCAGTCTGCCCGTTCATTGCAAATATGTATCTCGTATCTTTCCAGGTCGTGTTCAAAATCCATACCGGATATAATGCGTACTGTGCCTTGCCTCCTGACATAGATACATTTGAATTCTCCGGAACTACAGTAGTATATCCTCTTACAGTATCAGCAATTACTTCCTCTGCACTCTTCTTCATACGTTCATGTGCTCTGTTCACACTTTGCTCCTGACTGACATCATATTTATCTGCCAGATATCCGGAAAGATATGCAGTCTGAAAATCTACTGCTTTAGACATATCAAATGGCTCTATTGATTCCATAAGATCATCCGGCATTTTCTCAGATCCATCTACAGGGACAGAGGCAAATGCCATATCTCCATTTCTCTCTACGGAATAATAGCTGGTTTCTGTATAATCATAATCATGATCGCTCCATGTTCTCACTTTCGTTGCCTTATAACGGACATCCGCATTGACATCCGCATCAAAAAGCCAGAACGGAACATAGACTCCCTTAATCTCATCTATATGATTTTCTTTTCGGAATGTTTTTGGAAGTAATCGTCTTCCTTTGATATGTTTATAGTAAGCCTCTTTCGCAGCTTTCTTATCTAACTTAAACGGAATCACCAGATCAGGTCTTAAAGCTCCTTTAAATTTCGCTGTCATAATTACAGGATTTCCACAATATGGACAGTTCGTTGCTCCTGTAGTCTCATCTGCAATGATCTCGCCGCCACAGGACTGGCAGGTATAGACATTCATCCCATCTGTCTCACCTTCCTGCCATTCTCCGCCGGCATCCGTCTGCCATCCTGACAGATCATCTTCCTGCGCTGCCTCACGCTTTATCTGTTCGTCAAATTCTTTTAACGTGTCCAGTTCAAATTCTGTATCACAATATGGACACTTCATTTTCTGTAAATGGCTGTCAAATTCGATTGAACCCCCACAGGCAGGACACTTGTATTCTTTTAAATCAGACATAGGTTTCCCCCTCGTACTGTATTCTTATACTACCGTTTCCAGGTAATATGACCGTATACAATCCCTTTCTTATGGTCTTGGTTTTCCGCACTCTGCGCAGAACTTTCCGGTATTCTCAGCTCCACAGCTGCAGATCCATTTGCCTGCCGGTCTCGGGCTACCACACTCAGAACAGAACTTTCCGGTATTTACTGCTCCACAGCTACAGGTCCACTCTGCCGACTGTGGTTTCGATTTTCCACATTCTGCGCAGAACTTTCCGGTATTCTCAGCTCCACATTCGCATTTCCATGTTCCCACACCGGATGATGGCTGCATTTTCGGCGCTGCCTGAGCCTGTTGCTGTGCTCCCATCTGATAAAGACTCTGCATATTCGCTCCGCCAGCCTGACTTGCCATACCCATTCCCATAAATCCAGTCATAGCACCTGCTTGATTGGAAGCCGCTGCTTTCATAGCCTCTGCCTGCGCTCCGGCAAGTGTAGCTGCCGCCATAGTCGGATCACGCATAATCGCATTCTTCTGGGCATCCTTAATCATCTGCGCGTCTTCTTCCGGAAGTGTCACCGGATTCATGGCAATAGAAACCACTGCAAGTCCTCTTGTTTCCAGCCATTTCTTTGTAAGTGCCTCATTCATGGCATCGCATAATTCCTGCACATGTCCCGGAATCGCACTTGGACGAATCTGAAGCTCTGAGATCTTTGCAAATGCAGGTTGTAAAGCACTGACAAACTCTGTCTTTAACTGACCTTCTATTTCTTCTCTGTCATACTGCTGTTCTACATTTCCACATACATTTGTATAGAACAGAAGCGGGTCAACAATCTTATAGGAATAAATACCATTACAACGTACAGATACATCAATATCAAGACCGATATTTCTGTCAACTACGCGGAATGGAATCGGATTTGCCGTTCCGAATTTATTATCTACCAGTTCTTTCGTATTAAAATAGTACACTCTCTGGTCTTTGCCTGTATCTCCGCCAAATTCAAAACGTTTCTTTACCGTTTCAAAGGTTCTGCTGATTCCCTCTCCTAAACTTCCGGAGAAAATGCTCGGTTCTGTTGATGCATCATAGGTAAACTGGCCTGGTTCCGCACATACTTCTACGACTTTTCCCTGTTCCACAATGATCATACACTGGCCATCTGCAACTGCAATTCCGGAACCACTGGAAATAATGTTGTCATTTCCTTTTTTATTAGAAGAACGACCACTTACTCTTTTCTCTCCTTTGACAACCAGAACATCCTTATCTATCGCATCACAATAGAAAAACTCCTTCCACTGATCTGCCATTGTTCCGCCAAATGCACCGGCGGCTGCTTTGATTAATCCCATAATATAAAGTCTCCTTCCCATATACTGTTTCAGCATATTTCCTTAATTTTTATCTAATTGTGCGAATTTTTATCTCTGTGTCCATCATATCATATTTTCCATGGTATGTCATGCGCAAAAACTCCTCTTTTCTGTCATTTTGCAACATCTTACGATGATTTTTCCGAAAATTTCTGTCATTGACTCAAACCCTTTCTGATTCTGCTCTTTGCTTTTTCCGAAATCACCATTGATTAACCGTATAAAAGGCTGCCGGATAGGTTTGATTCCCATTACAGCAGCCTTCTCATAAGCATAAATAATCGTATCATATATAATCTGTGTTTATTTATTATTTATCTCGTTCCATGCTTCATCATCAAATTTCTGTTTTTTGAAATAGTAAATTCTGTCCTCATCTGTGATCTCACGGATCACTCTGCATGGATTTCCAACAGCGATCATATTGTCCGGAATGTCTTTGGAAACTACACTTCCAGCACCGATCACTACATTATTTCCAATGGTAACTCCCGGAAGAATCACTGTGTTTCCACCAATCCATACATTGTCTCCAATCGTAACAGGAATTCCATATTCGTATCCGGAATTACGGCTGTCCGGATGAACCGGATGACCTGCTGTGTAGATGGAAACATTCGGCGCAATCTGAACATTTTTTCCAAGGGTTACTTTGCCTACGTCAAGGATTGTCAGATTATAATTGGCATAGAAATTCTCACCAACTTCGATATTCCAGCCGTAATCGCAATGAAATGGTGCTTCCACCCATACACTTTCTCCTGTTTTTCCCAAAATATTTTTGATCATCTGTGGAGCTTCTTTGCTCTGTCTGGACGGTGGCAGCTGATTAAAATCATAAATCTTCTGTTTGCATGCCTGTCTGTCCTCTTCAAGCCCATCTAACCACGCTTTGTACGGAAGTCCGTTTAACATTCTTTCTCTCTGATTCATTTGTTATCTTCTCCTTTACGTTTTTATTTTTAACTGGTGACATGCTCTCGCCACTTAAATCTTACAGATTTTGAAGTGGGAGCTTCCTGCT